>ENA-UERT01000881-UERT01000881.1-human-gut-metagenome-genome-assembly--contig:-NODE-881-length-21501-cov-7.471107_pt1 | contig 21501 bp, 17 predicted proteins | sample MGYA00242996_ERZ507997 | MGnify/ENA primary metagenome ERZ507997 (study PRJEB26167, sample SAMN06115458) | human gut metagenome | host: Homo sapiens | place: China:Neimenggu | collected 2014-11-07... | reverse complement strand
TATTGAACAAATATTTATTTAGTAACTTATTAACCAAAATATATGTATTTATGTATCTAAAAGATATTATACGAGGAGTGAAAGATATGATAAAGATCGATCTGATCACCGGATTTTTAGGTGCCGGGAAGACAACTTTTATAAAAAAGTATGCTTCTTATCTGATGAAACAGGGAAAGAAGATCGGAATACTGGAAAATGATTTTGGCGCCATCAATGTGGATATGCTCCTTTTACAGGATTTAGAAGGGGATAACTGCACATTGGAAATGATCGCCGGAGGCTGTGACGCAGACTGCCACAGACGCAGATTTAAAACCAAGCTGATCGCAATGGCTATGGAAGGCTATGACCGGGTGATCGTAGAGCCGTCTGGCATTTATGATGTGGATGAATTTTTTGACACCCTTTATGAAGAGCCGTTAGACCGCTTTTATGAGCCGGGAAATGTGATCGCACTGGTGGATGCAGGCCTGGAAGAGGATCTTTCAAAAGAGGCAAAATATCTGCTGGCATCAGAAGTAGCAGATGCAGGCTGCGTGCTTTTCAGTAAATGCGATGAAGTGTCTCAAGAACAGTTGAAAGCCACCCTTTCTTATCTGAACCAGGCAATGGAACAGGTATATTGTAAACGAAGGTTTACCCTGGATCAGATCCTGTGCAAAAACTGGGAAGATCTGGAAGAGGCTGATTATAAGCGTCTGCTCAACTGTGAATACCGCATGGAAGATTATGAAAAAATGCATTTAGAACAGGGGAAAGTGTTTGATTCTCTGTACTATCTGAATTTTTCCATGGATCCGGATCAGCTAAAAACAGCAGTAGAAAATATGTTTAGGGATCCTTCCTGCGGAAAGATCTTTCGCATCAAAGGCTATATAAAAAAGGGAGAAAACGGCTGGCTGGAGTTAAATGCCACCAGCAGGGAATTTTCTCTGAAACCGGCGCCAAAAGGCCAGGAAGTGCTGATCGTTATTGGCGAAAACCTTTCAAAAGAGGCAGCAGCTCTTTATTTAGGCCGTAAACCGGATGTTTAAGCCAGGTTTTAAACAAAAAACAGTTTACAAAAGATAAGGGACAGGTTATAATATTTCCCGTTGGACAAGGACAGATATGGCAGAGTTGCAGATGCTCTGTGCATAAATAAAATGTTCTCTCAGAAGCTTTCTATGCCTGATTTTGAGAGGACATTAAGAAAAAGCTGATGGCTTCTGTGAGACAGATGGATTGCAGATGACATCAGCTTTTTTTACGGTGACTTTCATCTGATCATGAAAGGAAATTATTATGGAACCATATTACTATACAAAGATGAGCAAGCCCCAACAGGCTGTCTACTATGCCATTTACCAGGGGCTCATGGCACTTTCCGACAGCTTCCAGGTGCCGAAATTAGAAGGACGGGAACTAAGCGACGTATTTTTCCAGCTGCGTTTGGACCATCCGGAGATCTTCTGGGCAGAGGGATTTCATTACCGGTATTATCAGGACTCGGCCAATATCACTTTTTTGCCGGAGTATATTTTTGAAAAAGGAAAGATCAAAGAACACCAGAAAGCATTAAAAGCCAGAGTGGAAAAGCTGGTCCGCCCTGCTATAAAGCTTTCGGAATGGGAAAAAGAAAAGTATGTACATGATTTTATCTGTGAAAATGTACATTATGATAAGTTAAAGAAATCTTATTCTCATGAGATCATCGGTCCTTTAGGACAGGGTGTAGGGGTATGTGAAGGGATCGCCAAATCTGTAAAAGTGCTTTGTGACGCCTTAGGTATCTGGTGTATGATCGCTATCTGCGGAAATAATCCTGAAAAAGGGATCAAATACCGTCATACCTGGAATATTGTAAAAATTGGCGGCACGTATTATCACCTGGATGCTACCTTTGACAATACGTTAGGTAAGCACAGCTTTGGTGCAAAGGAGATCCGCTACGATTACTTTAATCTGGATGATAAAAATATTTTCCGGGACCATGAGCCGCTGATCGCGCCGGCGCCGGCCTGTACGGACGGGGATCATTTTTATTACAAAGAGAAGAAAATGTCCTTTACAAAGACAGAAGATGTGTATAAACGTTCCCTCCAGGCAGCAAAAAAGGGAAAAATGCTTACCTTTCACTGGAGAGGCGGCTATCTTACAAGGGCAGTCCTGGACGAATTGCTGGATCTGATCAAAAAAGCAGGAGCAGAAAAGGGAAAAGTAGCCCGTATTGCTTTAAACTGGCCTCAGGCAGTGCTGCGTCTGGAGTATGTGGAAGATGGCCAGGAAAATGTTACTATGGAAGAGGCAAATGAAGGAGAGCAGGAGTGAGATTAGACTGTTCGGGAATGGAATTTGAAAAGCTGGCAGATCTGTTGGAACAGGGGCAGTTTGAACTTTTGAATCTGCCGGTTGGTGATGAGAGGAAAAAGCCATCGGATATCCGTCTGGTGTATATGATGAATGACACAGCGGAAAGCTTTCTGGTATTCCATGAGGCAGTGCTTACAGGAAATTACCTGCCGGATTACGAGGGAGAACTAAGCGCTTCCCTGGATAAAGAAGAAACAGATAACACGGACGCGGAAGGTGAAGAAAAGGGGCGGTATATCCTGGCGGTCCATCAGGGAGATACAGTCTGCACCCTGTTTTTTAAAAATATCAGCCTGGAATGTGAGCTGTATGATTACGGCGGGATCGGTCATTTCTGGGTGAAGGGATATGAGTATCTGCGCCAGTTAGAATATAAGATCGCTATTTTAGGGGATAAATGGGAATATCTGGGAGAAGATTGCTGCAGTGAAGAAGAGAAAAAGCTGGCAGTTTTAAGAGAATTTCCGCCGTTAAGCTATCTGTTTTACCCGGCAGCTTCACTGGCCTATGTAAGAGAAAAAGAAGAACCGTGGAAATGTTCGCCGCTGGCAGCAAAACTGGTGGAAGAGGCTGCAAAACAGGAGAAAGATACCTGGTTTGCAAAAATGGTATCCCTGTATAAAAGATACCCCGTCAGGGTACTTGCCAGATACATTGCCTGGATGTTTCACAGAGAAGCCCATAAGAGAGTAACCGATCATCTGATCCGGCAGATGGATCAGGCAGCGGCCATTTATCCAAGACGTTATTTTGGAGAAGAGAACGAAAAAAAGCATAAAATTCTGTTTGAAAAAGCCAACAAACGTAAAAGAGATCTTGAAAAACAGGGGATACAGGCGGAAATCTTTAGAGAAGAACCTTTTGCAAAAGGCGACGATGGACCCTTTAAAGTGTATGTAATGCAGTTTACAGTTAAGAAGGGAAATCACATATCTGCAGTTGAAGAAATCCGATAATTGCAAATGATCATAACCACATACTGCTATGCATCAGCCCCGTGCGGCTGTTGGCAGGTTTTGCAGACAATATCTATTATATAAAAACAGCAGAGGAATTTACCCCTCTGCTGTTTTCGTTTCTAATAATTTCGTTAATTTTTCCAGTAAAACTTTCGCTTCCTCGCCCTGTTCCCGGATATAAGAAGCTTCCGGTACTTCAATATCATGGATCAGGGAATTTCGCATTTTTCGTAAAAAGGCGATCTGGTTGATACATTCTTTATCAAGCACTCCCAGTCGTTTTAAAGCGTTGATATTAAATACGCTTACGGAACGGGAACTGCGCTTGGTCACACGGTTTAAGAGATTTTCAAGAGGCACCCATTGGCCAAAGAAGTAGTTGATGGCTTCCTGATGTTCCACCGTTAAATTGGAGTCATCGGAGCGCAGCTTCTGGTATGCCTGGTATCTCTTTTCATTTCCGCTGATGATCTGGTCAATAATCTGCTGGGAAATGGTACGTTTGTCTTTTTCAAATTTTACAGACTTTACGATAGGTCCGATATCTTTTGCCCGTAATATCTTTAAGCTGCTTAAAAAGCGGAACAGCAGCTCAATATTTCCCATACGAAGCTTGATATCTTCCGGAAGGAAGTTATTGCTTAAATAATTATATAAATAAGAGGCAAGCTCAAACTGATTGGCAAAAGTAGCCTTGCTGTTTTGGATCCTTTCATTTCCAGCAGCCTGAAGCCGTTCCAGGGCGATCTCACCGGTAAGCACCAGACCATTTAATTCATCTAAGATAGCCAGTTCTTCCTCAGAAAGTGTTCCCTGCATAGGCTTATACACCAGGTCATGTTCCACCTCAGACCAGGCATGCATCAGGACAGAAGCCACCTGGATCTCGATCCTGGCAGCGCAGTAGCGTTTTTCGGAAGGCTGTACCATTTCCTCTTTCATATGCACCCGGTAATGATTGGCCCAGTAGCCGGAAAAACGTTTGTTATAGGTAGGCGGTTTGGACTGTTCCGGGAACTGTTTGCGCTCGATCACCTGAAAAAGATCACTGATCAGGGAGTCTACTTTTACGCGGTCACCTGGGAAATACAGGGACACACGGATGCCGCAAAGGTCAGCAATATCCTCGTAGATCTCTTTCATGTTCTTATAGGGAACCGTGCGCTTGACATTTCTGCGCAGTATCTTACTTTTTAAACGGCCGGGGTTTTTGATCCTGTAAGTGACCATAGCCCGGATACCGGCTGACTGTAAGGCGTCTTCCAGTTGAGAAGAGGAAATACGTCCCAGAATTTCATAAAAAGTAAGTTTCTTTTTATAGTTTTCAATAAACTGGTTGATCAGATCCATAAATCCTCCTTTGCAGTCGGATATCTGTAAAAATACAGATATAGTAATTTTCAGAATTTTCTGTCACTATTATAGCACAGGAGCAATCGCTCTGCAAGAAAGAGCGCAGTATCCGGGGGAAAATAATCATGGTCCAGCCAAAATATCTTAATGAGAAAAATTATGGGAACAGCCTACTTGACAATATACCATGGTGGGGTATATAATGCGTATATTCCCAGGGGAATGGTGGGAAAATAAAGGAGAAAGACAGGAACGTTTATGGAAGAAGAAAAATGCTGCTGTTGCCACCATAAAACAAAAGAGCGTTCAGAAAAGGAATACAAAGACCTGATCCACCGCTTAAACCGCATTGAAGGCCAGATACGGGGAATTAAAGGGATGGTGGAAAAAGACGCGTATTGTCCGGACATATTAATACAGGTAGCAGCTGCCAATGCAGCGTTAAACAGTTTTAATAAGGTCCTTCTAGCAAATCATATCAGGACCTGTGTAGCAGAAGATATAAGAGCGGGAAAAGATGAGGTGATCGATGAACTGGTGACCACCTTGCAGAAACTTATGAAATAAGTGGAGAGAAAAATAAAGGTTCCGCCTGCGTCAGCAGGCAGTGGAGAACGACCGTGTGTGGAACCTAAACAGATATGAACAGGTATAAGAAAGGAGCCAGTAATACAATGAAGCAGTATACAGTAACGGGAATGAGCTGTGCAGCCTGCAGCACCCGTGTAGAAAAGGCGGTTTCCAAGGTGCCGGGAGTAACTTCCTGCTCTGTCAGCCTTTTAACGAACTCCATGGGCGTGGAAGGAAGTGCCACAGACCAGGAGATCATAAAAGCAGTAGTAGATGCAGGCTATGGCGCGTCTGCAAAAGATGCCGGAGGAGAAAAAAACGGTGGAGCAAACAGCGCTGCAGCTTCCGAAGAGGCCCTTGCAGACCATGAAACTCCTATTTTAAAGAAACGTTTATTATATTCCGTAGGTTTTTTACTTGTCCTTATGTATTTCTCCATGGGACATATGATGTGGAACTGGCCGCTGCCGGCATTTATGGACGGCAACCATGTGATGATGGGTCTGGTACAGCTGTATCTGACAGTGATCATTATGGTCATCAACCAGAAGTTCTTTATTAACGGTTTTAAGAGCCTGTTCCATGGTGCTCCAAACATGGACACCTTAGTAGCCTTAGGTTCCTTTGCCTCCTTCGGCTACAGCTCCTATGCACTGTTTGCCATGACTTATGCTGAACATCAGGGAGATGCAGAGGCAGTGATGGGCTACATGCATGAATTCTACTTTGAGTCCGCTGCCATGATCCTGACACTGATCACAGTCGGAAAAATGTTAGAGGCCCGTTCCAAAGGAAAGACTACAGATGCCTTAAAGAGCCTGATGAAGCTGTCACCAAAGACTGCCGTAGTGGAAAAAGAGGGAAAAGAAACAGAAGTACCTGTTGAACAGGTACGCATTGGTGATGTATTTGTCGTCCGCCCTGGTGAAAATATACCGGTAGATGGTGTCGTATTAGAAGGAAACAGCGCTGTAAACGAAGCTGCTCTTACAGGTGAAAGTATTCCTGTAGACAAGCAGGCAGGAGACCGTGTTTCCGCAGCCACCATTAACCAGTCCGGTTTTATCCGCTGTGAAGCTACCCGCGTAGGGGAAGACACTACACTCTCCCAGATCATCCGTATGGTCAGTGACGCGGCAGCTACCAAGGCACCCATCGCAAAAGTGGCAGATAAGGTTTCCGGTATTTTCGTTCCTGCTGTTATTTCCATTGCAGTGCTGACGGTTATTGTATGGCTAATCGCAGGTGAAAGCGTTGGTTTTGCCCTGGCAAGAGGTATTTCTGTTCTGGTTATCAGCTGCCCTTGCGCTTTGGGACTTGCAACACCGGTTGCGATCATGGTAGGAAATGGTATGGGTGCAAAGAACGGTATCCTCTTTAAGACTGCTGTTTCCCTGGAAGAAACAGGAAAAGTTGAGATCGTTGCATTAGATAAAACAGGAACCATTACAAGTGGTGAGCCAAAAGTAACAGATGTACTGGCGGCAGATGGAACTTCAGAAGAAGAACTGTTAAAATTAGCATATTCACTGGAAAGCAGGAGCGAGCATCCGTTAGCAAAGGCGATCGTAGCATATGGGGCAGAAAAACTGGCAGAACAGATCCCGGTTAGTGAATTTAAGGCACTTCCGGGAAATGGCCTGGAAGGAAAAGTGGGAGATGCGGATGTAAAAGGCGGCAGCCTGAAATTTGCACAGAGCCAGACGGAGATATCCGAAAAGATAAAAAGCCAGGCAGAAAAACTGGCAGAAGAGGGAAAAACACCTCTTATGTTCTTAAAAAATGGTATACTTGCAGGTATGATCGCAGTTGCCGATGTGATCAGAGAAGACAGCCCACAGGCAGTAAAAGAGCTGCAGAATATGGGGATTGAAGTAGTTATGCTGACCGGTGATAATGAACGCACAGCCAAGGCCATTGGCCGCCAGGCCGGTGTAGACCGTGTCATCGCAGGTGTCCTTCCGGATGGTAAGGAAGAAGTGATCCGCAGGTTAAAAGAACAGGGAAAAGTTGCCATGGTTGGTGACGGTATCAATGATGCCCCTGCTCTTACAAGAGCGGATATGGGTATTGCCATTGGTGCAGGTGCAGACGTTGCCATTGACGCAGCGGACGTCGTTCTGGTAAAGAGCCGCTTAAGCGATGTGCCTGCAGCCATCCGTTTAAGCCGCGGAACCCTTAGAAATATCCATGAAAACCTGTTCTGGGCTTTCTTCTATAATGTGATCGGTATCCCCCTTGCAGCAGGTATCTGGATCCACATCTTCGGATGGAAGTTAAACCCGATGTTTGGTGCAGCAGCCATGAGCTTATCCAGCTTCTGCGTTGTGACCAATGCATTAAGGCTGAATTTATTAAATATCAAAGACAGCCGCAAAGATAAGAAGATCCGCCGTAAAGCAGCCGCTCCTGCAGGAGCAGTAGTTGCTGCGGCAGAAATAAATACAGAAACAAAAAAGGAGAACAAAACAATGACAAAGACTATGAAAATTGAGGGAATGATGTGCGGACACTGCGAGGCAGCTGTTAAGAAGGCTCTGGAAGCATTAGACGGAGTAGCGAGCGCAGAAGTAAGCCACGAAAAGGGAAGTGCTGTTGTAACCTTAGAGAAGGACGTAGATAATGCAGTCCTTACAAAGGCAGTAGAAGATAAGGATTATAAGGTAGTTTCTGTTCAGTAAGCGATCATAGATGAACAAAAATGAATAAAATAGTATAAAATACAAAATAGTATAAAATGAATGAAAGAAACGCAGGAACCGGTCCGAAAAGATGGGTTTCTGCGTTTTTTGTGCCACGGCACATTCTTTTTATAAATTTAGCATATAAAAAAATCAGGGAAGAGGTGTTACGTCTGTCCGTTTGCGTGGGGATTTGTTGATCTCAAAATCTTTTTTAATGACTTCGTTGTAAACAGAGATCACATGGTAAAATGCCTCGATTTCTTCGGCGCTGCACTGTTTCTGAAGCTGGGACATGGTCTTGGCGATATCCAGGATATCATACATTTTATGTGCCTTACTGACACGGGAACCTTCTGCTGTCACATATAGATAAAGGTTTTTCGCGTTTCCGTCTTTTTTGCGCTTTTCGATCAGTTCCAGTTTTTCTAATTTAGTAAGGATCTGGGAAATAGTTCCCTTTGTTTTATCCCAGTACTGGATCAGTTCACCGGAAGAGGTTCCGGGATGGTCTTCAATATAACTGAGTGTGTGGACTTCCATCATGGTAAGCGTATAGTTATCACCATACTGGTGTGCGGACATGATGTAGTCATTATAATGCATAAAGAAGGCGATGCGCTTCTGATCCAGCAGCCGGTTTACTTTCCATTCCGCGAAGTGATCGAAGATAACGGAAGAATTTTTGTAAATAACCAGCTGCATTATGAAGATGGAAAATACACCATTGATTTTGAAGATTTTGAAAAGAAGATCGTAGATAACAATGTAAAAGTATTTATCCTGTGCAATCCTCACAACCCTGTTGGCAGAGTATGGACAAAAGAAGAACTGGAGAAAATGGGAGATATCTGCTTAAAGCACAATGTAGTGATCATGGATGATGAGATCCATTGTGACTTTACATATCCTGGCTTCAAATTTACAAGCTTCATGACTCTGGATAAAAAGTACCATAACAGTCTGGTACTGTATACTTCTCCAAGTAAGACTTTTAACGTAGCAGGACTTCAGCCAGCCAACATTATTATTAAAAATCAGGAACTCCGCGCAGCATACCGTAAGGCAAATGTAGCAGCAGGTTACAGCCAGGGAAGCATTATGGGACAGGTTGCAGTAAAATCTGTTTATACAAAGGGTGATGAATGGGTAAATGAACTGGTAGAGTATATTACCGGAAATATGAATTACATGCGTGATTTCGTAAAGGAAAACTTCCCGAAGGCTCAATTCGTAGATCCTGAAGGAACCTATCTTACCTGGGTTGATTTTTCAGGATATGGTTTTACAGATGAAGAATTAGAGCACATTATGGTAGAAGAAGCACATCTCTGGTTAGACAGCGGTAAGGTATTCGGACCGGCAACTGCACAGTTTGAAAGATTTAACCTTGCATGCCCGAGAGCTACCGTAGTAAAGGCAATGGAGCAGTTAAAAGCTGCACTGGACAACCACACAAAGTGGGCATAGTCAGGGGGAAGATAAGAGATGAAAACTTTCTGGAATACATATAAATCGTCTATTTTACTGCTGGCAGCTATGGTAGCAGGCGGTGTGATTGGATTTTTCTGGGGACCTGGAGCAAGTGTGCTCCAGCCCATTGCCGATACATTTTTAAATCTGCTGTATTGCTGTGTTGTACCGCTGATCTTCTGTTCTTTAACAGCGGCGATCGCAAAAATGCAGGATCTTGCAAAACTCAGAAAGATCTTAATGATCTTCCTGATCGGTGTTATTGTCTCCGGTGTTATTGCATGCCTGTTTATGGTAGCTCCTTGTCTGGTCATTGATCCGGCGGAAGGTTCTACTGTTTCTTTAACACAGGATGTAGCAGATGCCAGTGGAAGCATGAATGTACTGGGAATGTTTACAGTCGGTGATTTCCCGCTTCTGTTCTCTAAATCTAACCTGATGGCACTGATCGTATTTACTGTTATTTTCTCTATTGCGATCATCCAGACCGGTGAAAAGGGCAAGCCGATCGTAGAAGCTATGGATCGCCTTACAGCAGCTATCGTAAACGTGATCAATATCGTTATGAAACTGGCCCCTTTAGGACTTGGCTGTTATTTTGCGATCCTGATCGGTTCTAACGGCAGTGATGTGATCGGACCGTTGTCAAAAGCAATTGTCATGTACCTGTTTGTGATCGTTGCCTATTATGTTGTTTCACAGACAGTATTTGCTTATATCGGTGGCGGCATGGAAGGTGTACGCATATGGTGGGCAACCTGCGTGCCATCTACCTTAACTGCTCTTGGTACCTGCTCTTCAGCAGCAACTCTGCCAGTTAATTTACAGCAGGCAAAGAAAATTGGTATTCCCGATGAGATTGCAGATCTTGTTATTCCTTTAGGTGCAAATCTTCACAAAGATGGCGCATGTGTGATCCAGATCATTAAGGTAGCGTTTTTATGCTCAGTATTCCATATGGAATATGCAACCCCACGAAACATTTTAATGTCTATCCTGGTAGCTGTTATCGCATCTGTTGTTATGGGAGGAATCCCTGCAGGCGGTTATGTAGCTGAGATCTTTATCATATCTGCATTCGGCTTCCCTACAGTAGCTATCCCGATCATGGTTCTCATCGGAACCATTACCGATGCACCTGCAACTGTAGTCAATGTAACAGGTGATACTGGACTTGCCATGGTCATTACAAGATTTGTAGAAGGAAAAGACTGGATCCACAGAAAAAAACTGGCACAAAAAGCAGCATAAAATAATAATATAACTGCGCATCCCTCATGGTCGGACCGGATCTGACATATGGGGGTATTGTGCGTTTCTTTACAAGCGTTTATAATGGTTTAATGGGAATACAAAAATGCTTTGCAGAAGATGCAGGCACGAAAAGGAGAATTTCTTATGGAAAACAAGAAACTGGGGGCGTTGGCCTTTCTGCCGCTGATCGTATTTTTAGGAACTTACATTGGTTGTGGTATTGTGTTTTCGGTTATGGGAGCGGAAAGTCCTTTTGGCTATTTCCCACGCCATGTAGCGTTGCTTGTGGGAATTGCGTCTGCCCTTATTCTGGCACCGGGGGTGAAGATTTCAGAGAAGGTAGATGTCCTTACAGAAAATATGGGCCGCAGCGGTGTTATGATGATCGTTCTGATCTATCTTATGGCCAGCGGATTTCAGGGCGCAGCAGCAGCTATTGGCGGCAAGACTTCTGTAATTAACCTGTGTTTACACTATATTCCGGTCAAGCTTCTGGTTCCTGGCGTATTTATGATGTGCTGCTTTATCTCTACAGCCATCGGAACATCCATGGGTACCATGGCAGCTATGGCTCCGGTTGCTTTGGGCGTAGCGGAAGGCGCAGGCTTAAATGCGGCTATCGTCTGTGCGGCAGTGATCGGCGGTTCTTATTTTGGTGATAACCTGTCCATGATCTCTGATACCACCATTGCAGCAGCAGAAGGCTGCGGATCTGAGATGCGTGATAAGTTCCGCATGAACTTCTTCATTGCCTTTCCGGCAGCTGTTCTTTCTCTGATCTTTTATGGATTTATAGGGGGAGCAGGCAGCGGAAGCATTGAAGTAGGTGCTTTTGACCTGTTCCAGATCGCTCCTTATATTGTCGTTTTAGTAACTGCGTTAATGGGTATCAATGTAGCTGTGGTACTGTTCATTGGTATTTTAATGACCTTTATTGTAGGACTCTTACAGGGAAATGTAGGCTTCTTTGATATCGCCATGGCAGTAGGTGATGGAATGGCTGATATGTTCAGCATCAGTATTGTTGCTATCCTGGTATCCGGTGTGATCGGTCTGGTACGGTATTACGGCGGTATTGAATGGATGATCGATACGATCACCAAAAAGATCAAAAACAGAAAACAGGCAGAATATGGTATCGGTATCCTTTCCGGTATTTTATCCGGTGCTATGGTCAATAATACGATTGCTATCATCGTTACCTGTCCTATTGCAAAAGAGATCGGCAGCAAGTACAAGATCGCGCCAAAGCGTCTGGCAAGCCTGGTAGATATTTTTGCCTGTGCATTCTTAGCTGTTATGCCTCATGACGGCGGTATGCTGATGACATCTGAAATGGCGAACATATCCCCGTTTGCTATCCTGCCATACTCTGTTTACCCATTATTCCTGATTATTGCAACCTGCATCACGATCCAGGCAGGACTTTTAAGGACAGCGGAAGAAAAACAGAAAAAATAGGCAGAAAAAGCAATAATAAAATAGGATTTTTCGGTAAAATAGACAAAGACCGAAAGAAAGTGCATTGACTTATAGGGGTAATGATGATATTATAGCCCTATCGTTATTTTCTTGATAATATTGGTTGCTCTAAGGCAACACGCAAAACCAATTTTGAACGATATTATGTGAAACAGATATTTGTTCAAAATTGGTTTTTGTTTTAAGGGGGAATTATTATGTTTCAGGGAATTAAAAAATTATTCGGTGGAAAAAAAGAGGAAGGCCAAATCCTTGCACCTGTAGCCGGTCAGGCAGTGCCTTTAAGCGAGGTGCCGGATCCTGCATTTGCCCAGGAGATACTGGGAAAAGGCGTAGCCATCCTGCCTTCGGAAAATGAATTTAAAGCGCCTGCATCCGGAGAGGTAACTGTATTATTTGAAACCGGACATGCGGTCAGTATCCGTACAGAGAGCGGTGCAGATGTGATCGTTCACATTGGCTTAGACACTGTGAATTTAAAGGGGCAGTTCTTTATCACCCATGTAAAACAGGGTGACACAGTAAAGGCAGGGGATCTGCTGATCACAGCAGATATAGAGCAGATCAAAGCAGCGGGTTATGAGGTAATAACACCGGTGATCGTCTGCAATGTTTCTGATTTCCCGGATATGGTATGCCATACGGGAAAAGCCGTAAAAGCCATGGACGAGATCATTACTCTGTAATGAACATCAACATGGATATAAAGGGGATTTGAAACCAGGAGAAGGGTTCAAATAAATAAGCCGGGATAAAAAAACGGCAACAAAAGAAAGGGGTTTTTAGTTATGATGAAGTTCTTTCAGAAACTTGGTAAGTCACTGATGCTTCCAGTGGCGTGTCTGCCAGTATGTGGTATCCTTATGGGTATCGGATACATCCTGGCACCGGCAGCTATGGCAGGTGAGGTTCAGGGATTTACTGCGGGGGGCTTAGCTTACTCAATCGGACTGTTCCTGATCAAAGCAGGGGGTGCGTTGATCGATAACATGTCCTGGCTGTTTGCAGTAGGTGTAGCCGTAGGTATGGCAGATGACTCAGATGGTACAGCAGGTCTGGCAGGTCTTGTTTCCATGTACATGATCACCACACTGTTAAGTCCCGGTGCTGTTGCCGGTATTACCGGACATGAGGCAGCACCTGCATTTGGAAAGATCGTCAACCAGTTCGTTGGTATTCTTTCCGGTCTCATCGGTTCTGCATGTTACAACAAATATAAGACTGTAAAACTGCCGGATGCACTGGCATTCTTCAGCGGCAAGAGAGCAGTTGCGATCTTTACAGCTATTTATTCCATAGTTGCAGCTTTAGTCCTGTTTGTTGTATGGCCTCTGGTTTACGGTGGTCTGGTAGCATTAGGCGAAGCATTTATCGGAATGGGTGCTGTTGGAGCAGGTATCTATGCATTCTTTAACCGGCTTCTGATCCCATTTGGCCTGCACCATGCGTTAAACTCTGTATTCTGGTTTGACGTAGCAGGTATCAGTGACCTGAGCAATTTCTGGGGCAATACCGGTGTTTACGGACAGACTGGTATGTACATGACCGGATTCTTCCCATTTATGATGTTCGGTCTTCCGGCAGCCTGCATTGCTATGTATCAGACTGCAAAACCTGGTAAGAAGAAAATTGTTTACGGACTTTTAGCTTCCGCAGCGTTCTGTTCTTTCTTTACAGGTGTTACAGAACCAATCGAGTTTTCCTTTATGTTCCTTGCTCCGGGACTGTATGTAGTACATGCTCTGTTAGCAGGTATTACACAGCAGGTATCACCGTTGCCCTGCCGATCCGTGCAGGCTTCTCCTTCTCCGGCGGTGCTGTTGATATGGTACTCAGTTCCTTTACACCACTTGCAGAAAATCCATGGCTGCTGATCCCGGTAGGTCTGGCAGTTGGCGTTCTTTACTATGTTGTATTCCGTTTCGCAATTGCCAAGTTTAACTTAAAGACTCCGGGACGTGAAGATGATGATGCAGAAGAGTTAAAGGCAACTTTAGCAAACAATGATTATACTTCTGTTGCAAAGACAGTCCTGGAAGGCGTTGGCGGTCCTGAAAATGTGGCTTCCATTGACAACTGTATTACAAGACTTCGTCTGGAAGTAAAAGACTATACAAAGGTCAACGAAAAAGTGATCAAATCTGCCGGTGTTGCAGGTGTGATGCGTCCAAGCAAGACCTCTGTACAGGTTATCATCGGAACACAGGTACAGTTTGTAGCAGATGAATTTAAGAAGCTGTGCAAATAAAGAGTATCTGAAAAATTTATCTGGAAAATTAAGTTAGATCATATGGAAAAGATCGCAGCAAAGCGGCATTTAAAACGTCATTTTGCTGCGATCTTGTTTTATTTTCAGGTCATTGTTTTAAAAATTGTTTCTCAAGCATCCCTACTGCCTGATACAACACACAGGACAACAGGCAGAGCATGATCAGGGCGCTCATCAGTTTTGTCATCTCAAAGGTCTGGGAAGCATAGGTGATGAGGTAGCCAAGTCCTGCTTTGGCGCTTAAAAATTCCCCGATGATCACACCGACCAGACAGAGACCGATATTTACTTTCATAGTGCTCATTAACAGAGGAAGGCTTCCAGGAAGAAGAACCTTGGTAAGTACCTCTTTTTTTGCGCCGCCTAAGGCATAGATCAAACGTATTTTGTCTGGATCCATCTGGTTAAAGCCTGTATACAGAGTCATAACAGAGCCAAAAACAGCAATGGACACAGCGGCTACGATAACTGTGCGCATACGGTTTCCAAGCCATACTAAAAGAAGAGGGGCGAGAGCCGATTTTGGAAGACTGTTTAAAAGTACCAGAAACGGTTCAAAAATCTGGGCTGCAAAAGGACTGGACCAGAGAAAAAGGGCAGTTAAAAGGCTGATAAGGGTACATAAAAGAAAGCTTAAAAGGGTTTCTGTTAAGGTTACCCCTGTATGGAGAAAAAGGCTCTTATCAAGAAGCATGTTCCACAGACAGAAAAGGATCTGGGAAGGGGAACTGAAGATAAAGCGGTTGATCAGGCCAAGAGAGGCAGTCAGCTCCCAGAGGGATAAAAACAGGATCAGAATCATTATACGGCAGATCCGGATCTGGCGGGTCTGCAAAAGGAGGCGGGCTTCATATTCCTGCTGTCTGGTCATCTTTTATCAGCTCCTTCCATAAAGTATTAAAGTAATGGGAAAATTCCGGACAGTTGCGCCTTTTTAGGGGGCTGTTACAGTCATCAGGAAAAGAAAGGTAAAGGACTGTGCGGATACGGCCGGGTCTGGGAGTGAGGACGATAATACGGTCAGCAAAACTGATAGCTTCTGACAGGTCGTGGGTCACTAAAATAGCAGTCTTTCCATTTTTCCTTAAAATAGAGCTGATATCATCACATACCATAAGCCTTGTCTGATGATCAAGGGCAGAAAATGGCTCATCTAATAAAAGCAGATCCGGTTTCAGTGCCAGTGTACGTATGAGAGCGGCTCTCTGACGCATACCTCCGGAAAGGGCAGAGGGCTTTGCGTGTTCAAAACCGGCAAGTCCATAGTCAGAGAGCAGGTCAGAAAGTTCCTGTTTTGTTTCAGTATTCAATTTTTTCTGGATCTCAAGTCCAAGGGAAACATTGGAAAAAATATCCCGCCATTCAAAAAGGTGGTCCTTCTGGAACATATAGCCGATCCCGGTGGCATTTTTGGGATTTTTTTCCAAAAGTTCCCCATCCAGAAAAATGGCGCCTGCTTCCGGCATGTTCAGTCCGCATAAGAGAGATAAAAGAGTGGATTTTCCGCAGCCGGAAGGACCTACAATGGCTATAAATTCTCCGGTATCTACGTTAAAAGAAATATCAGAAAGGGCCAGCGTTTCCCTGTTTTTACTATGGTAGGAAAAGCTGACCCTGGAAACCTGCAATTTGGGTTTCATAGAAAGGCTCCGAAAAGAAACGTTCTTGCTTTAATATACGTTACTGTTCTGGTTCTGGTGCAGGTGTTTCATTTTGTGTATGTCCGTAATTCCATGTAACAGGAGTAGGACGGGAAGGATCAAAGATCTGGGAAGCGTCAAACAGATCGCTTAAACGCTTTTTAGCAGGATCTTCCTGGATCATATCTTCGTACAGGCGGTAACCATCCAGGTTTCTTCTGGCCATTCGCAGATAATCAGGTCCCTTCTGGATCCATGCAGGCTTGCTGGCATCTACATTACAGAAGTAGCGGAAACCTTTGGAAGCAAGGTACTGGTAACGATAGTTTTCCTCTGTATACGGGTGCCAGTCAGCAACATCGTTTCCATTAGGATAGATGTAAATATCGGTCGGTCCGATCAGGGACTCCACCTCATTTTTCCATTTATCCGTATCTGTGTAGAAACGTTCATCACTGATTTTGTATGGATTTTCCGGATCGTCGGAAACGCCCATCCACAGGTGTCCCCAGCTGTGACTTGCCAGTTCCCAGCCGTCATCCCGTAAGCACTGGGCTACCCTGGCAGCCTGCTCTTTCTCGCTTTCATAATCTGGGGTTTCGCTGTAGGAAGAAGCAGTGCGGTATCCTAAGATCCCTTCATAACCGGTAAGTGCGATAATAGCCTTGGCTCCTTTGTAGGAGAAATCCGGGTGCTCATCAATAAAGTCGTTTAAAAGAGGGATCAGGTCATAAGAACCTGTGGAAATGCTGCCGTCATCCATTTTCATTTCGCAGGTAGGCCGTCCGTCCTCGCCGACTACGATCTTGCTTGCAAATCCGTCTCCATCCATATATGGATAGTAGCATACGTCATCCTGGGACATAACAATGGGCTTTTTGCCTTCCGGCAGCATGATCGTTCCCCAGGTGAAAGCAGGATTTCCGTTTTCATCTGTTGTTTCGTAGGCAATATCGTGGATGCGCACTAAAACGTAGCCGTCATTGTAAAGGGCATCTAATATTTTTAAGAACTCATCCTTGGTAGTCATAACGGAATTATATCCTTCCATACGGGAGTCACCGTCAAATGCTTTGGAAGTGTCCATGATCAGAGAGTGGAAAAATACATGGGTCACATTTTTTACATCTGCAGCTACCAGAGAGTCCTTTTGGGACTGGAAGGAAGCAAGGGCTTCGCTGATCCGTGGATCGGACTGAATGGAAGGATCCTGGGACAGAAGTTCCATTGCTTTGTCGTAGTCATAACCTTTTGCCAGACGGTCTGCCTGATCGATCAATTGCCCAATGGGATCGTCGGAATCAGCTTCTGCTGATGCAGACGGGGTCCCGTTGCTTTTCGTAGCTTCAGAAGCAGTGGCAAAAACCGGACGGTCTCCAGGCTGCTTTTTTAAAACAAAGCGTGAAAAGGCAAAAATACCGCCCCCGAGAACAAGGGCGATCACAAAAAGAACTATAAAAGTAGGAAGGTGGCGGGACAAATGGAAGAAAAATCCCCGGCGGTTCCGTCTCTTTCTAAAATTTAAATTACTCATAAAATCTCCTGGTCATATTTCTGATAATCATATTGCTTGTGGTATTGTTGAAATTCCTTTAAGTCTATACAGTATAGCATAAAATACGCCTGTTGGATATAACATATAGTCCTTTTTGTTGATTTTTTAACATCTCCGTGGTATTCTAAGAAATGAAGTAAAATTCAACAGAATGTGAGGTCTCAAAAATGGGAGAAATGGTTAAAGATCCAAATTGCGCATATTGTGTGGAAGGAGAACTGTTAGCTAAGTTTGGTTATCCTTGCTGTGAGATGAAGACAGGTAAGCTGTATGTATTCAAAGAGCAGAGCAAGAGAGGAAGAGTGATCTTAGCTCACAAGAAACATGTCAGCGAACTGATCGAACTGACTGATGAAGAGAGAAATGACTATTTTGCAGATGTTGCAAAAGTTGCCAGAGCCATCCACAAAGTATTTAACCCTGATAAGGTAAACTATGGTGCATACGGTGATACCGGACATCATTTACATTTCCACATTGTTCCAAAATACAAAGGTGGAGAAGAATGGGGCAGTACATTCGAGATGAACAGCGGCAAGACCATTCTTACAGATGCAGAATATGAGGAAATGGCTGAAGCGATCCGCCAGGCATTAAAGGAAGTCTAAAACAGAATAAAATTGAAACAGGATCCTGTTTCATAAAAATGAGAACTGCGGCCGAAACGGTGAGAGATCATCCAGGGCTTCAGTTCTCTTTTTATTTAGAAACCGTCAGGTTATACAGGTGCTTCTTTTTTCATATTTATGTTAAAGAAATAAATTGCAGAAGATCTGTAAAAGGGGAAGATATGAAAAAAAGAAGATGGATATGTATGTTTCTGCTGCTTCAGGTTCTGTGGTGCAGTATGACTGGGATGGCAGTATATGGGATGGAGCCGGATATTCCGGTATCAGCGGTTGTTTCAGGGCAGGCGCAGGCAGTTTCCATACAGGCACCTTCCGCTGTTTTAATGGAAGCATCCACAGGAAAGCTGTTGTTTGAGAAAGATGCAGACGAAAAGCGCAGTCCTGCCAGCGTGACCAAGGTAATGACACTGCTTCTGATCTTTGATGCTTTAAAAGCAGGCAAGATCCAGATGACGGACCAGGTGACCACCAGTGCATACGCAAAGTCCATGGGCGGTTCCCAGGTGTTTTTAGAAGAAGGAGAAGTACAGACCGTAGAAACACTGATCAAATGCATTGTGATCGCTTCCGGAAATGATGCTTCTGTTGCTATGGCAGAATATATTTCTGGGACAGAAGAGGCTTTTGTAGAAGAAATGAACAAACGGGCAGAGGGGCTGGGAATGACCAATACCCATTTTTCGGACTGCTGTGGCCTGACAGAAGATCCGGATCATCTGACCACAGCCAGGGACATTGCCCTTATGACCAGGGAACTGATCAACTGCTATCCTGAGATCCATAATTATTCCACCATCTGGATGGAAAATATCACTCATGTGACGAAGCAGGGAACCAAGGAATTTGGCCTTGCAAATACAAATAAGCTTCTGAAAATGGCAGCAGATTTCCAGGTAACCGGTTTAAAAACAGGTTCCACCTCCAGGGCAAAATACTGTCTTTCCGCTACTGCACAAAAAGACGGGATCCGCCTGATCGCCGTGATCATGGCAGCGCCGGATTATAAAGCACGTTTTTCTGATGCCAGAAATCTTTTAAGCTATGGTTATGCCAGATGCAGGCTTTATGAGGACAAAGAAAAAATACCTCTTCCTGAGATGAAAGTTGCAGGAGGAGTGAAAGAAAACGTACTGCTGGAGGCAGAGGGAACCTTTACCTGGTTGAGCACAGAGGGGGAAGATCTGGGAAAGATCGAGAAAAAACTGGAACTGGCAGAGCAGATGGAAGCACCCTTAGCCAGGGGGGAACGTGCCGGCATGATCGCTTATTATATGGACGGGGAAAAGCTGGGAGAACTTCCGGTTGTGACGGCAGAAGCAGTAGAAAAGGCCGGATACATAGACCAGCTGCAGAAATTATTTGGAAAATGGGCGGGTTTTCGCAATAAGGCAGCATAAAGAAGCTGTTAAAATGCAGGAAATGACAGGGAAAACCTTTGACGGGAGCGGTTTTATACCATTATAATACCTTTCATATTATCATGATACCAGGGTCAAAATATAATCTACCCAGGCAAGAACGGTCACGTCAGAAGACAGGAACGTATGCAGGTGTGGGAAAAGTGAGTCTGGGAAACGGAAAGAGGTGGACCATGAACCAGATCTTACTGCTTACAGGGATCGTCATTGTGATCTGTATTCTGTCAGGACGGCTGATCGATAAACTGGGAGTTCCGTCATTACTTGCATTTATCCTTCTGGGAATGTGCTTTGGGGTAGATGGTATTTTTAAAATATCCTTTGATGATTATCAGTTCAGTGAACTGATCTGTTCCGTCAGTCTTATTTTCATCATGTTTTATGGTGGTTTCGGAACGAATATTAAAGAAGCGGGGCCGGTGATCCCCAGGGCTGTTCTGCTTTCAACAGCCGGTGTTTTATTTACAGCCGGGATCACAGGACTGTTTATTCATCTGGCGTTAAAACTTCCTCTTCTTGAAAGTTTTTTAGTGGCATCTGTGATCGGTTCTACAGATGCAGCTTCTGTATTTAATATCCTCAGGTCAAAAAATCTGAATCTGAAAGAAAATACAGCCTCTTTACTGGAAATGGAGTCCGGTTCCAATGACCCTGTTTCCTATATGCTGACGGTGATCCTTACAGCAGTCCTCACAGGACAGTCTGTAAATGTAGGTTCCATGCTGGTTTTCCAGATCCTGTTCGGCATTGGCTGTGGTGTGTTTTTTGGAAAAGTCACAGCGTTTATTTTAAATAAAGTGGAATTTGATATTGCCCAGGGAAAAACCATTCTGGTATTTGCAACGGCTATACTGGCATATACAATTCCTTCCATGATCGGCGGAAATGGATATTTAAGTGTATATCTTTGCGGGATCCTGTTAGGAAATTCCTACCTTCCTCACAAGCGGGATATGGTGTTGTTTTTTGATGTGCTTACAGGTGTGGCACAGATGATGATCTTTTTCCTGTTAGGACTTTTAGTAACTCCAAGCCAGCTGCCACAGGTGATCATTCCTTCTTTTGTGATCATGATCTTTCTTACCCTGGTTGGCCGTCCTGTGTCTGTAGCCGCACTTTTAGCTGGTTTTCGGGCATCTATCGGGCAGATGGGACTGGTGTCCTGGGCGGGACTTCGGGGTGTTGCTTCCATTGTTTTTGCAATCTATGTAGTGCTGCGCCAGGTCCCTTTAGGATATAACCTGTTTAACCTGGTATTTTGCATTGTACTGTTGTCCATTTCTATCCAGGGAACCCTGCTTCCATGGATCTCAGGAAAGTTGCAGATGATCGATGAAAATGCAGATGTGCGCCGTACATTTAATGACTATCAGGAAGAAGAGAGCATCAGCTTTGTAAAGTTTCATCTTTTTAGCCAGCATCCTTATGTGGGAAAATGTTTAAAAGAGATCACATTGCCGCCTAAACTGTTGGTTGTGGTGCTGATCCGGGGAAAAGAAGTGTTAGTTCCCAATGGAGATACCTGTTTGCAGGCAGGAGATCTGATGATCGCAGCGGCAGAGGAATTTGAAGACCGGAAAAATATGACGCTCCGCGAAATAACCGTGGATAAAAATCATAAATGGAAAGGAAGATCTTTAAGCCGTATCCCTATGCAGGCGGGAACTTTGATCGTTATGATACGAAGGGGAAAAGAAACTGTGATCCCTACAGGAAATACAGTGGTGTATGAAGGGGATGTGCTGGTACAGGCAAAATTTTAAAGTATTATGATCATCAAAGTGCTATGAAAAGGGCAGGTCTCATTGACTTGCTCTTTTTCTTATGTTATCCTTACCGGTGTGACTAAGTTTGCGCAAGTCA
>ENA-UERT01000840-UERT01000840.1-human-gut-metagenome-genome-assembly--contig:-NODE-840-length-22309-cov-13.679561_pt1 | contig 22309 bp, 18 predicted proteins | sample MGYA00242996_ERZ507997 | MGnify/ENA primary metagenome ERZ507997 (study PRJEB26167, sample SAMN06115458) | human gut metagenome | host: Homo sapiens | place: China:Neimenggu | collected 2014-11-07... | reverse complement strand
AATCAAAGAGTTGTTTTGTTTGATTCTCCTCAAGATTCAACTTCTCTTTTGGTTACAGATTTACAAGAGGTTGTGCAAAAGCTGAAACAGGGTATATATGAATACAGAACGAAAAAGAATAACTCTCTGTTACAACGTGTCTTTAGGAAATAAGTTCTGAAGGGTTTATTCTTTTGGATATGGAAAATAGCAAATGAAGAAGGCTATTAGAAACAGTACATTGTTATAAAAAACTTCAGCTATTTCTACTCTGGGGGAAGGAGAAATAGCTGAAATATTTATAGTAGGCCGATATTAACTGTTATTCTTTATCCCAGCCCGGATTTTGTGTTAAGTTGGGGTTCAACGCGATTTCTTCCAGCGGAACCTGATATAAGTAGTATTTTTCAAGCCATCCTTTACCTTCTTTGATAGGATCGTTGAACAGATAGATATATCCTTCAGTCATAGAACCATTGGCGCCGTCCGATGTTCCGGTCGTTTCGTTCAGTAGGGTTAGTGAACTTAGTTCGTTTTTGGATATCCACATACCTTTCTGTTGCATATTTACAAACCATGGAGCCATTCTCCAACGACGCACATCATAGAAACCGAATCCTTCACCCATTAACTCGATGATGCGTTCGCGGCGTATTTCCCAAAGGACAGGGTCTACCAAGATACCCGTTGTATTGTTTTTCGGATAGTATTTGCCACGTTTGGGATCGAAATTCTCGTCAATATTAGCAACTGTCATCTTTTCTACTCCTGCTCGGGTACGTAACTTGTTAATTGTTTCTTCAGCTACATTTTGGTCAAATGCGCCGGTTTCGTACATCGCTTCTGCATAGTTCAACAGTATTTCTTCTATTTTGAAGATCGGTTTATCGGCTGTATTTACCTGTGCATTGTTATAGTTCTCTTCCCAGTTATCCCAATTTTTCCATACGTAGTATCCCGAACGGCAGGCAACATAAGCATGCGGTCCGTATTTCTTCCCTTCGATTGTGTATTGTGCACCGCCTTGCAAGTTGGGAACCCGTCGTACTAACGAAGCACTCCAGTTTTGTCCCGGCAAGCGTTTCATGCCCACTCCCGGATTACTGCATGACTCGTTTGGACCCATGATGTCAATATATTCGCGGTCGGCAGGATCGCTGGTATACGACCATGTGGTATAGTCCCCTTTACCGTCCACTACTTTATAGGGCGGCATGATAGTATGGTACATACGTGGGTCTCTGTTACGGAAAGTCGAATAGATATCTTTGTCTCCGGCATATAATTCTGAATTGGAAATAGTCTTTCCATCCTTACAAAGATACAGATCTACCGTTCCTTGATGCATCTCTATGTCGTGGGAAGAAGTGTGTTCGTAATAACATGAGTGTCCCGGTTTGATTGTTTCCAACCATTGTTGGTAGAGGATGACGCCCGGAACTGTACTCAAATCGTCCGTAGTCCACATTTCGCCATAACCGGCACCCGGTTGTCCGTCTGTTCCTGTATACAGAGAAGGATAATCTTGCATCAACAGTTTCGAAACGCGCTTACATTCTGTGAAATATCTGTCGTAACTTCCCAGTTCATGGTACTTTCTCCAGGTACCTTCCCGAAGAGTGAAGCGGGAAATGGCTGCTCGTACACAGTTCTGGTTGATAGTGTTAGAACCATCCTTTTTTTCATAGATCGCTGTGTTGCCGATATTCGATTCTGCCCACAGCAAACGGTCTAATACCTTGTCCGCTACTTCGAGGCGGGGCATACGGGAACCGTAAGCTTCTTCCGAAGTATCGTCCAACGGAGTATCTACCCAGGGAACATCACCAAAGCGGTCAATCAATTCCATATACCAGAAAGAATGGAAGAAATATCCCACGGATTTCCAGTGGTTCTTTTCTTCTTCGGTCATGTTAGAGTCATCCACGTGCGACAGCATGATGTTAATGCGGCGAATGAAGGAAGAAAAGTTCCAGCCGTTGCCGGAGGTTGCGTTTGTCACTGTCTGAAACGCATATTTATTTTGGCTGCTTGCACCTCTTTGTTCCAGATATCCGGCATATACGTCACCGAGATAGTGAGAATTACGTCCGATAGCGGTAGTGGAGGTGGCTATATTTGTGTTGGAAAACATTTCATAACAAGGCCACATGAAAGCTTTGAAATTGTCGTATGACTGGAAAGCATTTTCTTCCGTCAAGCTGGTCACGGGGTATTTCTCTAAAAAACTGTCATTACATCCCGTCAATGTCATCCCTGTGAAAAGGGTTAGAAATAATAGTATCTTTTTCATAACTATGTATCAGATTAGTAATTTATAACGTGATATTTACTCCGAATGAAACCGTACGGAATGCCGGGTAGTTCCATTCAATTCTCTCTGGGTCGATACCTGAAGGTAGTGAAGTGAAAGTTGCTACATTTTCTATGCTGACAAACGCCTTCATCTGATTCAGGAAAATCTGGTTTACCCATTTCTTGGGTAATTTGTAGGATAGGGTTATGTTTTTGATGCGCAGATAGGAAGCATCGGACAGATATTTGTCGCTCTGTCTCAGATTCGAACCGGAGTTGCCGCGATTACCGTAGATGCGGGGATATTTAGCGTTAGGATTTACTGCACTCCAATCACCGTTATCAGGATCTTTAGGCATCCAATAGTCACTCAATCCTTCAAAAAGAGGAACAAAGTTATCACCGTTCATCGGGAAAGTGAGTACATTTGAAATCCAGTAATCCCGTTTTCCTGTACCTTGCAAGATAACATTCAGGTCGAATCCCGCATAATTCATTCCGAGATTGATACCATATTGGTAACGGGGAGTTGTGTTTCCGATAACCTTACGATCTCCCGGGTTGTCAAATGTATTGTCACCGCTGGTAATTACGTTGGTGGAAGTATCATCGTCACGTAGATTCTTAAATTTCACATCTCCGGGACGTACATTATAGCCGTTGATAGAAGTAACTCCCTCTTTTAGTTGCCAGGAAGAGGTATCCACAAAGTCGTCAACAGTATAATATCCGTCTACGACATATCCCCAGATTTCTCCCAGTGTTTGTCCCGGATAGTAGGAGCTCAATAATTTGGTAGCTGCATTATCGTCATATTTAATGATTTCTGATTTATAATCGGAAAGATTGAACCCGATTCGATAGCCTACCTTACCTATTTGGTCTCTCCAGTTCAGGCTAAGTTCCCAACCTCGTGTACGCATATCGGCTGTGTTCTGATAGGGGGCACTGGCACCTACAACAGCAGGCAATTGTACACCGGGGGCAAGCATCCCGTTCGTGTTCCGTTGATACCATTCGAATACTCCGCTCAGACGGTTGTTGAACAAGTTTACGTCCAATCCTACGTTGATTGTTCCTACTTTCTCCCATGTGAAATTCTGGCTTACTAATGCGGGCAGGGAACTGATAGAGGTTACATACGTATCATCTATAATCCATGAAGTGGCTTTATTATTTACGCTCATAGACGGGGTGAAGGTGTACGGATTGATGTTTTGGTTGCCGATGACACCGTAAGAGGCGCGGAGCTTCAAACCGTCCAGCCAATGACGGGTGGAATTCATAAATCTCTCCTGGGCAATTTGCCAGCCGGCAGATACAGAAGGGAAAAATCCGAAACGTGAACTCTTGGGGAATTTGGAAGAACCGTCATAACGGCCGTTTACTTCCAGCAGATATTTGTCGAGATAATTGTAGTTGACGCGGAAGAATCCTCCACGGATAGCATACTCACTATATGAATCAGTGGCTTTTATCGTACCTGTTCCTGATGACATTGCCGGAACATCGAGTACTGCCTGATTGTATGAGTACGTATCCAATGTCTCTTGATAGCTGGATTCCTGGTTAAAACCAGCCATTACTTTAAAGTGGTGGTTACCGAAGTCTTTGTTATAAGTAGCATATACGTTAATTGAATTATAGTTCGTATGTTGTTTGTACTTTCTCAGATAATCATCTACGAAGGATTTGGAACTTCCTCCCTGGATGGTTGTATAGTCGTATTGTCCGGTGTACCAGTGATAATCATATATATTTTTATCAAAGGTATATTCAAATACCGCTTCCAGCCCTTTCAGAGGTTTAAGAATGGATTTGAGGAAAATACGCGGATTATCGTTCTTGTTGTTTACTGGGTTTGAGTATAATATCTGGTTGCGGGGAGTGAAGAGAGGCAAATCCTCGTCTGCCAGTGTGTTTACGGAAGCAGGCAGTTCACCTTCCGGATAATAGGAAACCAGACGAGTGTTGTATACTCCTCCCATTCCTCCCGGTGAGGTTTGTAAACTATGGGCATAGCTCATTGTGATCTCCTGTGTAAACCACTTTGTCACGTCGGCAGAAATGAATGAATTGACATTCATGCGTTCGAATTTGTCTCTGTCGGAAATCAGGACACCATCGTTCGAGTTGTAACCTCCCGAGATACGGTAACGGAGTTTATCAGTACCTCCGCTTGCAGAGATGTTGTGTGTCATCTGGAAACTGGTCTCCATAAAATTCTTATATAAATCCTTTTCGTTCAGATAATAAGGAACTCCGGATTCGTCTACATAGATGCCGTCGCCTACTGTGTTGAATGAAGAAGGATCTTTTTGATATGCAGTCAGGTATTCCATCCATTTGCTGACGCTAGGTGAACCTAGCGACCAGTATGCGTCAGAGTATCCACAGTCCAGATAGGCTTGCAGATAGTCCATTAAAGGAGCTTGTTTTGGTAAGTTCACTGCCTTGCCGAATGCAAAGTTATTGTTGTAATTCAATTCAAATCTGGAAGCACCTTTCGGACGTTTGGTAGTAACCAGGATAACACCTCCTGCTGCACGTGCACCGTAAATAGCAGCTGATGCAGCATCTTTCAGCACATTGATAGATTCGATGTCTTCCGGATTAATCATGTCGATATCCCCTTCCACATTGTCTATCAATACGAGTGGTTTGATTGTGTTTCCATACGTTCCGTCCGAGTTTTTGACACCTAATGAGTAAGCTCCGCGGATTTGGAAAGACTTGCTGGTTCCCGGTGCATTACCGCCGTTAGAAACGAACAGTCCAGGAACAGCTCCCTGTAAAGCATCGGCAGCATTCAGAAGCGGACGGTCCCCCAGCGCTTCATCCATTTTCACGGAAGAAACTGCACCAGTCAAATTAGCTTTCTTTTGCGAACCATATCCTACAACAATGATTTCATCCAATGTTTTTGTATCGTCTTTCAGTACTACTTTGAAAGAAGTTTGATACCCCACTTGTATTTCTTGTGTTATATATCCTATATAAGAAATACTGAGCGTTGCGTTGGCCGGCAAGTTAATTGTAAAATTTCCATCAATGTCGGTAATAGTACCGTTAGTTGTGTTTCCTTTTTCTAATACAGTGGCACCTATTATCGGCTCACCTGCCGTATTAGTCACATTACCTGTAATCTTTTTGGTCTGTTGGACAGTCGTTGTTACTTCATTCTTACTTGTGAGGTAAGAGTCTGCAAGCGCATTATTCGGATAGAATAGGCTACTGGAAATACCAAGTCCTATAAGAACTAAGGCATTTGTTGTTAATTTATATGCCTCTTATAATATACTTTTTAGGGGGAAATCTTTTTCATATATGCTAATCTTTACTCTGTTAAAACAGTCTTTTATTATTTTTTTTAGTATTACTGCTTGATTTTATAAAAAATGTACTTATATTTGCGAAGTAATGTTATGGAAACCTTATACCAGAAGTGGGAGTTTTTTATATCAGCGAGACGTGAAGATAGTTCATGATTTTGACGCTATATTTCTGATTTATAAACCTATAATTGATGTACTTATGAAAAAAAGTTTTCTGATTGACTTAAATGTATTTCGGAAAGTTCTTATAGTACTTGGTTATTTTCTTATTAATTGTTGATTTCTGTTATCTTATATTGGGGAGTTACATTTTTTGGCGTACCCCTTCCATATAATTGATTTAATAGGCTTTTGATGCTTTATTGAAATCCTCTACTGTACCGGGCAGCTAGTCTCTGTTTATAACCAGAAACCCGGCTTGCTTTAAGTCTTCCCAGTATCCGGGATATGATTTGGTAACGACTTGCGGGTCGGCAATTAGCATATTGGGGTGACAGATTACGGCTGGTGCAAACGCCATCGCCATTCGGTGATCTTCATAGGTTGTAATCACTGGAGTTTCTTCCGGTTCACAGCGTTCACCGTTCCACATCAATATACTGTCATTCTCTTCCTCTATAACGTATCCCAACTTTTTAAGTTCGGTTCTCAGGGCGGCAATGCGGTCAGTTTCTTTTATTTTCAGACTTTGCAGTCCTGTGAAACGGAAAGGAATGTTCAACAGAGCACACGTAACGACAAATGTTTGCGCCAAGTCCGGAATATCAACGAAATCTTCTTCCAGTTTTTCCGGTGCTTTACCTGTCTTTTTTAGTTTTACGCCTTGCGGGGTAAACTCCGTTGTTATTCCCAAGCGTGAGAAAACCTCTGCTCCCCGGCTGTCTCCCTGATAACTATTGTGAAACAGTCCTACTAGTTCAATTTCCGCTTCTGGAGATAATGTGGCAATCTGATACCAATAGGAAGCTGCACTCCAGTCGCTCTCTACTTTGAAAGGAACGCTTTTGTAGGATTGTGGGGCTACGGAAATACTGTTGGGGGAGGTCCATACGGCTCTGGCTCCGAAATCCTGCATCAGTTGCAGTGTCAGGTTTATATAAGGACGGGAAATAATTTCTCCGCTCAAATGCAAGGTTAGTCCGTCTTTGAGTGTCGGACCTATCATCAGCAATGCTGAAATGTATTGGGAACTGACATTGCCTTTCAGGGTAATTTCATTCCCTTTCAGTACTGAACCTTTAATACGGAGAGGAGGGTATCCTTCCTTATGGACGTACTCTATTTCTGCTCCCAACTCACGCAGTGCATTGACCAATATCTGTATCGGACGTTGCTGCATACGTGCCGTTCCTGTAATAATCCGTTCTCCCGGAGTCACACTCAGATAGGCGGTAAGGAAGCGCATAGCAGTTCCGGCAGCCATGATGTCAATCGTCTCTTGCCCTTCGGTGAGAGCTTTTATCATCACCTGTGTATCGTCACAATCAGACAAATTTTCCGGTGAATAAATGCCTTTACCCAGCGCATTGATAATTAATGCACGATTGCTGATACTTTTGGAGGCAGGCAACTGGATCGTTGCTTTTACCGATGGAGGAGGGATGAGTTTATAGAGCATCATTTCTGTCTTCTTTGGTTTGAGGTGACAAAAATAGTCATTTTCTTTGATTCTTCTTTCTGAAAGTTCAATATTCTGTTGTTTGTCTTGGTTTGTAGCGAGGAAGTTTTATATTTGTGCAATAAAAGTTATCTAAATGAAAATACCGAATATCCGTTTACAGAATCAGCAGTTGTTGAATCCGCTTTTCTGCCAACCGAAAGAGCTTGTGTCTTGGTTGGGAGCTATGCAGGCACAGAATTATTCTATGGTAAAGTGGGCAGTGGGAATGCGTTTGAAGTCAGCAACGATTCAGACCGTAGAGGAAGCGTTGCGAAAAGGTGAAATCTTGCGGACTCATGTAATGCGTCCGACATGGCATCTTGTAGCGGCAGAGGATATTCGTTGGATGCTGAAGTTGTCTGCCCAGCGCATCAAGTCGGCTAATGACTCTTTTGCCAAAGGGTATAATTTGGAAATAACTGATGAGCTTTATGCAAAAAGTTATAATCTGCTGGAGAAGATTCTTTGCGGAAACAAAAGCCTGACCAAACAAGAAATTGCTGAGCACTTTTGTTGTTCGGGGATTTTGGTTGAGGCTGATAATCATCGTATGACCCGGTTTATGGTACGTGCCGAGCAGGAAGGCATTGTTTGTAGCGGAGAAGATAAAGGTGGAAAATATACCTATGCTCTTTTGGAAGAACGAGTGCCGCCTGTGCCGGAGATTACAAAAGATGAAGCACTGGCACGTTTGGCCAGGAGTTATTTTCGTAGTCATGCTCCGGCAGTGTTGCAAGATTTTATATGGTGGTCCGGACTGCCTGTATCGGAGGCTAAACAGGCTATCTATTTAATAGAATCAGAATTGACGGCAGAGCAATGGAATGGACAAACATGGTATGTCCATGAGGCTTGCCGGACTCGCGGTAAAGTGTCCGGTCGTTTGCATCTTCTTCCTTCATACGATGAATATCTGTTAGGATATAAAGACCGGACGGATGTTTTGCCGAAAGAGCATTATTCCAAGGCATTTACCAATAATGGATTGTTTTATCCGGTTATTCTTCATGAGGGACAAGTGATAGGAAATTGGAGTAAATCTGCTAAAAAAGGAAGCGCATCAATAGAGTGTTCATGGTTCAGGTCGAATGATTGTGTAGATGAAACTGTACTGAATCAGGAAAAAGATAAGTATATGCGGTTTTGGCAATAATCTTTTCTCCATTTATTTAGAATAACCGGATTTTTTTAAAACAGAGATAGCAATTCATCGAATCTTCTTACTTGTTTAAGGTGAACGTGTGTAAAGCTATCTACCACTTCATGCTTCCACATTACTTCGAAAGGAATATGTACTCCGTATCCTCCTAAAGATAGGACAGGTTGAATATCTGATTTCAGGGAATTGCCAACCATGACAAGTTCCGAAGGGGTAATTTGCAGTATGTTCAACATTCGCTGATATTCTTTCTCTGTTTTATCGGACATAACTTCGATGTGATCGAAATAGGGAGCTAAGCCGGAACGTTCCAGTTTATTTTCCTGATCGAGCAGGTCGCCTTTAGTAGCAACCACCAGTTTGTACTTTCCTGTTTTTTTTAGTGTTTTCAGGGTTTCTTTGACTCCCGGCAACAGTTCGATAGGCATTTTTAATAATGATTTTCCTAACTCAATAATATGTTGGATATCTGTGGCTGAAATCTTTCGTCCGCTAACTCGCAAAGCCGTCTCGACCATAGAAATGGTAAAAGCTTTGGCGCCATATCCGAGACATTTCAGGTTGTTCATTTCTGTTTGAAATAAAGCGGTCGAAATATCTTCGGGAGTTCCGTAGGACTTTAACAGGTCTGTGTATTGTTTTTCTATATCCTGGAAAAAAGGTTCGTTACTCCACAGGGTGTCATCTGCATCAAAGGCAATTACTTTAATAAGTTCTTTCATCGGTTCTCGTCGTTAATAGGAAATCTTAAATTATATGTTGGGTATTTCGTTGGGCAAAGTTACAATAAAAAAGACGAATAAGGGCGAGTTCCTTGTTTTTAGAATCAAATCCCGGTTTAATTGAATAGAAATCTCTATCTTTGTTACTCATTTTTTAGTTTGGACTTAAATTGAATATGCAACAATGAAAATAGGAGATAAAGTACGCTTCCTTAGTGAAGTAGGTGGCGGAATCGTAACCGGATTCCAGGGAAAAGATTTTGTTTTGGTAGAAGATGCGGACGGCTTTGACATTCCGATGCCGATACGTGAGTGCGTAGTGATAGAAACGGATGACTATAACATGAAACGAAAACCTGGTTCATCGACTCCGAAAACGGAAGGACCTGTCAAGCCCGTAAAACCGGAAATGCCTGTCATTCAGCGTCAACCGGAAGTACGTGGTGGAGATACACTGAATGTTTTTCTGGCTTATGTGCCCGAAGATGCGAAAGCAATGATGACTACTCCTTTCGAGGCTTATTTGGTGAATGATAGCAATTATTATCTGTATTATACTTACTTGAGCGCAGAAGGAAAGGCATGGAAAACTCGTTCGCACGGATTGGTGGAACCTAATACAAAACTGTTGCTGGAGGAGTTTACAAAAGATGTACTGAATGATATGGAACGGGTAGCTGTGCAACTGGTAGCTTTCAAGGATGGTAAAACGGCTGCTATCAAACCTGCCGTTAGTGTAGAAATACGTATTGATACGGTGAAGTTCTATAAACTTCATACGTTCGGTGATTCTGACTTCTTTGAAGAACCGGCTTTAATTTATGATATTGTGAAAGATGATATGCCGGCCAAGCAAGTCTATGTTTCCGCAGAGGAGATCCAAGTTGCTTTATTACAGAAGAAATCTGTTGATAAACCTAAATCGCAGCCGATCGTGAAATCCGGTCATGGGAGTAAGAATGGAATTATCGAAATAGATCTTCACATTGATTCATTGCTGGATGACACACAAGGTATGGGTAATAGTGAGATCTTAAACTATCAATTGGATAAGTTTCGGGAGGTAATGGAAACCTATAAGAACAAGCGTGAACAAAAGATTGTTTTTATTCACGGAAAAGGGGACGGAGTACTTCGGAAAGCTATCATTGACGAACTAAAACGGAAATACAGTAATTGTCGCTATCAGGATGCCTCTTTCCAAGAATATGGCTTTGGAGCTACAATGGTGACTGTTAAATAGGGATATTCCTAGATGTTTGTCGTGAGGAAGCAACAGAACAAAATTGTCGTGATAAACTTGGGGAATTCATAATAAATTCGTTTTATTGTTTGATGTGCTAAATATACAAAAGAATTACATAAGAGACTATAATAAAAAGAATAAACGTGCTATCTATTTTTATTAGAATGAAATTGAACAAAAGAATGTGACCAGGAAAGGAACGCTGAAGTCTACCACAAAACCATGAAAGATAGAAATAATGACAAATTCTTTTCCGGAACATCGGGTGATGATTGGAAGCGTAGTATCCATAGTTGTAGCTCCACCAACAGAAATAGGGGCTAGTTTTCCGAAATATTTCACTAGTAAAGGCGCTCCGAGTAAGGCTGTAATTTCACGCATGATATTGGAGAGCAATGCAATAGTCCCCAATTCCGGTCCTTTGTATTCGGTGATGAATATACTGGAAAGCGAATAATAGCCGAATCCTGCTCCTATTGCCATACATTCTGATGATGAACGTTGACTCATGAAGAAGCCTGCTACGGCACACCCTGCCAGTGTACCCAGTATTGTCATGATAGGCAGGAACATGAGACGGGGATTCAGTGAGCGGAAACTTTTCAGGGTGTTCGGATCATTTCCGATGCTGGTACCTACACAGAACATCAAACCGCAGAGAGCATAATAACTAAGTTTACTGTCAGTAAAGTCGTAAGGAATCAGATGAAAGAATCCGCACAGGGTACCCACGATAAAGAATGAGACGATAATCAGGCTGCCTTTCATGCTTTCGTCTCCTTTCCTCTATTCCTTATATACAATAAGTACCAGAGCCCCCAGGCGAATAATGTGCTGCCGATAACCGCTGCCAGCGTAATAATAAGTGCTTCGAGTCCTAATGTATGCAATCCTTTGACAATAATATCATTGCCACCTACATCAATACCTAGCAGAAATAGCAGTACCCATATAAGGAAAGTGATTATTTTATGTATCCACGTGAGACGTTTGCTACGTAATAGATAACCAAACAGCATCCCCGTCAGCATAATTCCAATGATAATAAACATAGTCTGTACTCGTTTTTGGTTGCAAAGATAGTTGAAAAAGTGCTTTGCTCCTAATTAAAACTGTCGGGAACTTTCTTTCGGATGAAGGAGTTGTTGGAGAATTTAAGGTAAAAGCTGAAATAGGAGGACCGATTGTAGTAAGATTCCCTATTTTATTAATATATTTGGCAGCAAATCAATACAAGATAAATGCGGAGGATAAAACTATATTATTTGTTTTTCTTCAGTACGTTGAAAATCAATGTACCTTTCTCCGTGTTGGCCAGTCTTCTTATAGTAAAGTGGGATTGGAGTATATTTTTTGAACCTTTTCCTTATATGTTAGGGGGATTGGGTATTGTTGCAAGTTTGCTTTACAAGGAAATTCTTGAAAAGGAAGCCTACTATTTTTATTATAATTCCGGTATTCCGAAGCGGAATTTGATAATTTCCGTATTTGCTGTTTATTGGTTCATTCTCTGGATTATGAAATTATGCATCATTTGCTTGAAATAGATAGTGTTATCAAGAACTTCGGTACCCGGCAACTACTGTCGGATGTCTACCTGAGAATCAATACGGGAGACGTCATCGGATTGTTCGGCAGAAATGGCACGGGGAAATCCGTACTTATGCAAATTATATTCGGTACAATGAAAGCCGACAGGAAGTTTATCCGCTTGGATGGATGCAAAATTCTTCCGGCTCCTTACCGACATTCCGGGACGATTGCTTTCTTGCCGCAGCAAGGTTATCTGCCTAAACATCAAAAAATGAAACAATTGGTACGTTATTATTTGGATACGGATGTCGTGTCTGATTTTTATAAAGATGATGAAGTGGCACAATCGTGTATGGACCGACGTGTCTCACAGCTTTCCGGAGGTGAACGGAGATATCTGGAAGCCAAGTTACTGTTGCTTGGCGACACTAAATTCGTATTGTTGGATGAGCCGTTTGATTATTTATCTTTTCATTTGGCGGATAAACTGATAGAGCTGATAAAAAAGCATTCGGTAAATAAAGGGATTGTGATCAGCGATCATAATTACGGAAAAGTGCTGGAAGTTGTTAACCGGCTCACTCTGATTCGTGAGGGCGTATTGCTGGAGCTTACTGATAAACGTGGACTGGTGGAGCAAGGTTACCTTTTGAGTGAGAGCTACTTATAATATGAATCGTCTGAGTAACTTCCGTGCTGATTCCTACCATTCCTGTACCTCCGTGCACATTGCTGGGATATTTGATCGGTTCGTTGATTGTTTCATCGTAAGCGTCGGAGTCTACTAAATTAAGTGCTTTCAGGTAGTAATATTCCGTTTCTGTGATACTCATCAAGCGGATAATGACGTCCATTCCTGAAAAATATCCGGAATCGCTACCTGTTTCGATTTTAGTATTGTTGTAAACTGTCATAGTGTAGGAAGTGTTTCTGAACCGGGTGTCGTCGAATACACCATAAATATTTTTAGCTGTATCGAATAGTCCGTTATCTTCATCATCACCGGTGGTGGGTTGTCCGTCTGTAAGAACGACATCCTCGCGGCCAATGAAGTTATAACTGTGTTTTGTCCAATAGATGTAATCGTCTCCTCCTTCTTCGTGGTTATATCCCCAAAGTGTAGTCTGCTTATCTATCACGATACGGTAATAGTTTGTTTCATTGGGACGGTCGTTGATCGTAATCCGATAGCGCAGATATTCTGTGGTATATCCGCTTTGTGCAAGCGGAACGGTGACAGTATCGACATTTTCTATTTCGAAAGGGCGTTGGGGAACGTTGATTTCCGTCCATGCATGATATTGTCCGTCGTCGGTAATAGCGTCAATGCGCACTGCGTCTCCGGGGGTAAATCGGGAAGTAATGCCGAATCTGCATTGTGGATTACCTTCCGTCTCGGGTGGGAGAGGGCGAAGGCTCTCTTTTAGTTCGCCGTTGATACGTACCTCTACGGTTACATTTTGTACATGAGTACTATTTTCTTTACTTGTGAAGTTGAGGAAAAGAAGATTATCCGTGCTCTCCGCATTAATCAAAGCATTCATCACTAGTTTGGGCGGATTATTGTTGATGTTGAAGGGTAACTCATTCTCGCAGGACGACATCATTGTGACTGTAACGAACAGTATAGATAGGTAAAAAATAGTTTTCATATTCAAAATTTATAAGTATAAGTAAAAGAAGGAATCAGTGGAAGTAAGGTGTATTTCTTGATAACGCTTAGTCCTTGTTTGTTGTGGCCTCGGTATACCCATGCCGGATTCATGGCGTTGTATGCATTGTATAGACTGATATTCCAGGTTCGCATACCGTGTTTGGTCTTTTTATTGAAGTTCACTCCCAAGTTGAGGCGGTGGCTTGCAGGGAGGCGGAAGTTGTTACGATGTTCTATGTAAGACACATCTCCGATAGTAGGTGAACTATTGGTATTATCGTAGGTTCCATACCATAGAAAACCGTTGTTTGCACCATTGTGAGGACGGATAACAGTAGTCTTCTCTTCCGGAATGGTACTGGTGCCTCCCGTGTAGAATACCCAAGAGGCTCCAATATCAATACGGTCGCTGAACTTATGATTAATAGTGAGGTTAATGCTATGGCGGCGGTCATATTTATATGGAAACCACTCACCGTTGTTTATGCCTCCTTTCGTAAACTTACGGTCACTTTTTGAAAGAGTGTATGACAGCCATCCGGTTGTCTTTCCTGCTGTCTTTTGTGCCATAAACTCAATTCCTGCCGATCGTCCTTTTCCCATTTCTACCTTATTTTCCCAGCCGGAGGAAGAACCGAAGAAACTGACACCGTCTTTGTATTCGAGTACATTGCGCATATCTTTGTAGTAACCTTCTACCGAGAACTCCCAATCGTTTATACCTGTGTAATATCCGCCTAAAGCATATTGGTGAGAACGCATCGGCTTTATTTTTTTTGTGACAGGGACCCATAAATCCGTGGGCATGGCGATAGGCATGGACGACAACAAATGCACATATTGGTTCATTTTTGTATAAGATGCTTTGATAGTAATATCCTTATTAAGTTGATAACGTGCCGAAATGCGTGGCTGTAAGGAGAGATAATTCTGATCTTGTACGTGAAACAGGGAAAGGTGCAGGCCTAGATTCAGCCGGAGGCGGGAACCAATCTTGAAGTTATCTTCCGCATAAGCTGTAACTTCGTGTGCATGAATCCTGCTGTTGTTTGCATTATGATAAGTGGTATCCCTGTCTATTCTGTTATCGGTTTTGTCTGAGATGACAGAAGTCGTTACGTCCGGTTGAAAACGGTGGAAAAGATAGCCGGTGCCGAATTTTATATGATGGGCAGGCGTTGGATTATAATCGAAGTCAATCTGGTAACTCCAGTCGGTAATACCGGAATGATAATTGGAGGAATAACGGTTGAGAATGATTGCTCCCGCACTGGTAGAATACTGGTTATTGGTGTATGCGTTAACGTCGAATAAATAGTTGTTATAGGAAACTGTTGTATTGCTGAATAACCGGTTATTGAAAATATAGTTCCAACGGGCGGAAACAATCGTGTTTCCCCACCCCATATTACTTCCGTCCTTAAAGTCGGTATTACCGTCATAATCGGCTGCAAAATGGTCTTTCCCGTGGTAAGCACTTAGGAACATCCGACTCCGGTCAGAAAACTTATGATTAATTTTTGCATTCATGTCATAAAAGTAATAACTGTATTTTTCATCATCCGGCATGAAAGGCTTTGCCAGTAAGTCCAGATAGGAGCGACGTGCTGAAATATTGAATGATGTTTTTCCTTTGATGATAGGCCCTTCCAGGTTAATCTTGCTGGTTAGCAGTCCGATACTGAACGTACCGTGGTATTTCTGCATATCTCCATCGTTGGTACGTACATCGATAACGGAGGAAAGTCGTCCGCCGAAGCGGGCGGGAAAGGAACTTTTAAACAAAGTGACCTTTTTCACCGCTTCGGGGGTAAAGACGGAGAAAAAGCCGAACAAATGGTCTACATTATATACAGGTGTTCCGTCCAGCAGGATAAGGTTCTGGTCGGGACTTCCTCCGCGTATATACAATCCGGCGGAACCGTCCACTCCAGCTTGTACTCCGGGCATAAGTTGAATGGTTTTCATCACGTCTGCCTCTCCCAATATGCTTGGGGTGTTTTTTATTTGTGCCATTGGAATCTCTACGGCACCCATTTGCGTGGCTATTGCTCCGGCTTCAGCTTTGTCGGAAATAATGATAACTTCTTCCAGTTGCGTATTTCCCTGCATACGGATATTCAGCAGAGTATCTTTGGAAAGAGTGAATTTGCGTGTTTCCGTAGCATAGCCCAGATAGGAGAAACGCAGTTCGGTTTCTCCTTCAGGCAGTGTGATACTGTAAAAGCCGTAAGGATTGGTGGTGGTTCCCTGATATTGATGACTCTCAATGATGTTACTGCCAATCAACGTCTCGGAAGACGTCCCGTCAGTGACATATCCGCTGATAGTAAACTTGCGGCTTACGGGCTTTTGTCCTTTTTTCTCTTTCAGTAGGATGTATCGTCCGGAGAATTGATAGCTTATAAGTTCGTCTTTAAACACAGTGTCCAACACCTCATGCAAGGGCATCTCTTTTGCTTTCAGTGTAATTTTGTGCCTGATACCCACTTCTTCACCATAGATAAAAGAATACCCGGTTGAATTTTCAATCAATTTGACGAATTCTTTGAGAGTGGCATTTTTCAGTGTAAACGAAAGACGTGTATTTATATTTTGGGCGTACGTCTGTGTAGTGGTAAGGAGTACCATGCCTATCAGGATGAATGTTCTGACAGGCAGGTAATCTTGGGAAATTATCTTCATTTTAAGTCTGGTTTAGTGGTAATGACAATCTGTTTATTATTTTGTGAATAGTTGAAATAACCTGCATGATGTAGTACAGATAAAATTGTTTCCAAGTCTTCTCCATTGCGGAATCGTGCCGAAATCCGATAGCTTTGTAGTGACGTGTCGGCAATATGAATCGGCGTATCGAATGAATTGGACAGTTCGCGGGCGATCTCTCCTAAGGGAAGATTGTCGAATATAAACTCCCCGTCTCGCCAGGAAATTTCATCTTTTGCATTTTTCGTCACCTGACGGGTCAGTTTATTTCCCACCTTATTATATATAGCAATTTCATTCGGTTTCAAAATCATGCGGACAGAATTACTTTTATTGCTGACTGCTACCGAACCTGTCAATAAAGTAGTCTTTACCTCCGGGTTGTTACGATAGGCGTCCACATTGAAGTGAGTTCCCAACACTTGTACGTTGATGTGCTCGGTCTGTACGATAAACGGGTGCTTCTGGTCTTTGCTAACCTCAAAATAGGCTTCTCCGGTGAGTTGTACTTCCCGGTTGTCCGACTTGAACCGCTTCGGATAGGATAGCGACGAATGACGGTTCAACAGTACAGAACTGCCGTCGGGCAGGATGACATTACGTGTTTCGGCCATTGTGGATACTGTTTGGAGTGAAGTCGGTTGCATATATAAATATACTGTTCCTACCGAAAGACAGAGCAGAATAACAGCTGCCGCTGCTGCCAATATACGCATACGCGTCGGGAATAAACACCGGATATGTGGTTTTAGTCGCTTTTCCAACTGCGGATAGCTGGCTACTGCTGAAAAGCGCCCACGTGGCGAGCGTGTGGAAGCGATGAGCTTGCTTAGTATCGTTTCCAATTCTGTATCGGTATACTTCATATTCTATTCGGTTTATTTGTTGATAAAGACCGGAGGTAACCAGAATTTCCCTATTCGTATTTAGCAAATAAAGGTTAAATATAAACGTATTCCATTTTCTTCTTAATAACTTTCTATCTGACTGCTTGCAATCATTTCCTTCAACCGGCTGACAGCTTTCTGAAGTTGGGCATCTACGGTTTTGGTGCTAATACCGAGCTCCTCGGCTACTTGGGCATAACTTTGATGTTCCTCTCGGATACGGATGAAGACTTCACGGCAACGTTCCGGCAAGCGGTCAAGCGCCTTGACGTAAAGAGCGAATAATTCTTCGGTAATTAATGTCTCCTCGGGTGAACAACTTTGTTCCTGCGGTTCCGGCAAGCAAGAAGAATGGACAGTGGTGTACTTTGATTCCTTCTCCAGATAGTTGAGTGAAGCGTTTTTGACTAGAATGAAACAATAATCCTCGATGTTTCTTACATCGAGCAGTGTGTCCCGTTGTTTCCAGAGTCGGAGAAAAACATCAAGAACGATTTCTTGTGACCATTCCTCTTGCTTTACGTAATAGTAGGCAATACGGAAAAGACGGTCATAAGTCATGTCGTAGAAGTCGCGGAAAGCAGTTTGCGAATCCTGCTCCTTCATTTGCCGTAATAACTTTCTAACTTCAGATTCGGTCATCGGCTTATAGCTTAGTTTTTTAGTCTACCCAGAGTAAATCGCTCATAATACTATCGGAAATGAAAATCCCTTCACGGGTCAGGCGTAAAGCGCCCTCGTATTCTTCCAATTTGCCGTTTTTCAGGTAGGGAGTTGCCATTTTCCGGCAATACTCCCACATCTCAATCCCGAACAGTTGTTTTAGCTTTTCTATGGGGGTACCCCATACGGTACGCATGGTGGTGATAATAAATTCGTTGTAACGGGTGGTCGGGCCGAGATACTCGGTTTCGAAGACCCGTTGCCCTTCTTCAATACCTTTTATATAGCGGTCGATAGAAGAAATGTTCCATTCGCGTGTTGTTCCATTGAAAGAATGTGCAGAAGGTCCGCATCCTAAATAAGGAATTCCTTTCCAATATGAAGTGTTGTGACGGGAATAGTAGCCGGGACGACAGAAGTTGGATATTTCGTAGTGTTCGTATCCTGCCTTTTGAAGATATTCTATCAGTAGCGTGAAAAACTCCAGACTGGAATCTTCGTCTACTTCACATATTTGATGTTGCTTCAACATATTATATATAGGTGTATCTTCTTCATAAATCAGATGATAAGCGGAAATGTGTTCTACATTCAGGCTGATAGCTTGTCGAAGATCCTTCTCCCACCGTTCCTTGGTTTCTCCCGGCAGTCCGTATATGAGGTCGACACTGATATTTTGATAACCGGCTTCCCGGCATCTGCGGACGGCCTCGGTGGCAGTCCGAGCATTATGGCGGCGTTTCAATAATTTGAGAGTTGCGTCATCGAAAGTTTGTATTCCCATACTGATGCGGTTGAAGGGAAGAGCCGATAGCATTTGCAGGTATTCTTTGGATAAATCGTCCGGATTGGCTTCCAGGGTAATCTCCCGGCAATCTTCCAGTCCGTAATGCTTTTGTATGGCTTTAAATATTTGTTGGAAATCTTCTTCTCCTAATTGGGAAGGAGTACCGCCGCCGAAATAAACAGTTTCTATCTTTTCCTCTTTCAAATATTCTTTCCTCATTTCCAGTTCATTGCATAGGGCATGTATATAGCGTGTTATTAGTTCACTACGGGTAGTCGAGTAAAAATCACAATAGATGCAACGGGTCTTGCAGAAAGGAATATGAAGATAGATACCTGCCATAGCTATGCTGTTTGAGTTTTGTAGGTGCAAAAGTAAGACTATTATCGGATAATATATCAAAGAATTGTTTTCTCTTAACACAAAACACCGTTGTATATGAATATTTCCGAATAGGTAATGAACTATTAAATTGTTTCTGTTGAGGAAGCAAATTTATACTAAGCGGAATTGTTCATGTTAAGTATATGCTACATAACATTGTTTAGTAACACTGCCCTAAATGTTGTTTTTCCCCCAATAAATCCCTAATTTGCGCAACACTAAATGAATGGTATGTGAGTCATACTAAGTAATTATTTAAATCTTGTGTATTATGAAAGTATATCAGACTAATGAAATCAAGAACATTGCCTTGTTGGGAAGTTCTGGCTCTGGGAAAACCACTCTCGTGGAAGCGATGCTTTTCGAGAGTGGTGTTATAAAACGTCGCGGATCTATTGCCGCAAAAAACACTGTTAGTGATTATTTCCCTGTTGAACAAGAGTATGGTTACTCCGTTTTCTCCACCGTTCTCCACGTAGAATGGAACAATAAAAAACTCAATATTATAGATTGTCCGGGCTCGGACGACTTTGTAGGCAGTACTGTAACTGCATTAAATGTGACCGACACAGCAATTATTCTTCTTAATGGCCAATACGGCGTCGAAGTCGGTACGCAAAATCATTTCCGATATACAGAAAAACTGAATAAACCTGTTATTTTTCTAGTCAACCAGCTTGATAATGAAAAATGCGACTATGATAATATCCTGGAACAATTAAAAGAAGCTTATGGCTCTAAAGTTGTTCCTATCCAATATCCTATTTCTACCGGTCCTGGTTTCAATGCTTTGATTGATGTACTGTTGATGAAGAAATATTCGTGGAAACCCGAGGGTGGGGCTCCTGTGATTGAAGATATTCCTGCCGAAGAACTGGAAAAGGCTACGGAAATGCATAAAGCATTGGTGGAGGCCGCTGCCGAAAATGATGAAGGGCTAATGGAAAAGTTCTTCGAACAAGACTCTCTTTCGGAAGACGAAATGCGTGAGGGTATTCGTAAAGGATTGGTTGCAAGAGGTATGTTCCCGGTATTCTGTGTCTGTGGAGGTAAGGACATGGGTGTTCGTCGTTTAATGGAATTTTTGGGAAATGTTGTTCCTTTTGTTTCCGAAATGCCGAAAGTACAGAATACGGAAGGTAAAGAAGTGGCTCCGGATGTTAACGGTCCGGAATCTCTCTATTTCTTCAAGACAAGTGTAGAACCGCATATCGGTGAAGTTTCCTACTTTAAAGTAATGAGTGGTAAAGTGCGCGAAGGAGACGACTTGTTGAATGCGGACCGCGGTTCGAAAGAACGCATTGCACAGATTTATGTCGTAGCCGGTGGCAACCGTGTGAAAGTGGAAGAACTGCAAGCCGGTGATATTGGTGCTGCCGTGAAACTGAAAGACGTGAAAACGGGTAATACCCTGAACGGGAAGGACTGCGATTATAAGTTTAATTTTATCAAATATCCGAATTCAAAATATTCCCGTGCGATCAAACCTGTGAACGAGGCTGATGTGGAAAAGATGATGACTATCTTGAACCGCATGCGCGAGGAAGATCCGACATGGGTAATTGAACAATCAAAAGAACTGAAGCAAACGCTGGTGCACGGACAGGGTGAATTCCATCTACGTACTTTGAAATGGCGTCTGGAAAATAACGAGAAACTTCAGGTGAAATATGAAGAACCGAAGATTCCGTATCGTGAAACGATCACAAAAGCTGCCCGTGCAGATTATCGCCACAAAAAACAGTCTGGTGGTGCCGGTCAGTTCGGTGAAGTGCATCTCATTGTAGAACCTTACAAAGAAGGTATGCCTGTGCCCGATACATATAAGTTTAACGGACAGGAATTTAAGATAAATGTGAAAGGTACCGAAGAAGTGCCGTTGGAATGGGGTGGTAAACTGGTGTTTATTAATAGTATCGTAGGTGGTTCTATCGATGCCCGTTTCTTACCTGCTATCCTGAAAGGTATTATGGCACGTATGGAGCAAGGCCCGTTGACAGGTTCGTATGCTCGTGACGTTCGTGTTATTGTGTACGATGGAAAGATGCACCCGGTAGATTCAAATGAAATTTCCTTCATGCTTGCAGGGCGTAATGCTTTCAGCGAAGCCTTCAAAAATGCAGGCCCGAAGATTTTGGAACCGATTTATGATGTAGAAGTATTTGTGCCGTCTGATAAAATGGGTGATGTAATGGGGGATCTCCAGGGACGTCGTGCCATGATTATGGGTATGAGTAGTGAAAAAGGTTTTGAAAAGCTAGTGGCTAAAGTACCTTTGAAGGAAATGTCATCTTACTCTACTGCTCTTAGTTATACCTTTGGCAATCATATTATTTTGAAGAACATTCGCACCAATTATAGATATAATATTAGGATTTTGAGAAGCATAAAGATTAGTCAATAATTGTACAGAAAAACTTTTCTTGGCAGAGCTTTGAACATGTTCTTCTTCGCCATGAGCTAATTCATGAGCAATAACAATGGCAAGTTCATCTTCATTATTATTGAGCAATTTAAACATACCAGTATTTACACTTAAATTATGCCCTACAGTGCAAAAGGCATTATATTCTTCACTTGGATTAATGAAATAATTATAAGGTTTATCTTTAATAGAAGGGTCCGTTAAGGAGATAGCATAAGTCAAACGGTTCATGATATTATCTAATAAAGTATTGTAATAAGGGTCAGTATTTTCTCCTAATTCACTTTTCATTTGATTAAAATACTCATGACGACCATCACTATCTAGATAATTGAGCTGTTTTTCTAATTGCTGATATTGAATACCAGTGATAGCCACAGCGCCAATAGCATTGCCCCAGTTGAAGGCATATGCAGATTGATTAGGTAATATAGTATAAGAAACTGAAAAACCTAAAGATAAAGCAATACCTGTTGATAATAGTTTTTTGTATGTTTTTCTTAACATAAATAGCCCTTCTTTCTCTCTATATATATAGTATATTTTTATTATAATCTATATATATCTACAAGAGAAATTAAAATTATATTAATTTTTTATAAAAAATATAAAAAAGGTGTTGACATTTAGGTTGAGTTTAATATATAATAATCAACGTTGTCGATGAGCAACAAACAAAATAAAGAGTTTTGAAAACAACAAAACAAACGAAATAAAAAAGTTTGAAAAAAGTTGTTGACAAAACAAAAAACGTAAGATATAATATTTAAAGTCAGCTCGAGAGAGCAAGACAAAAGATGTTCTTTGAAAACTAAACAATGCACAATATGTTTTCTAACATAAACGAATGTGCGGTATCTGCTTTTTATAGCAG
>ENA-UERT01000804-UERT01000804.1-human-gut-metagenome-genome-assembly--contig:-NODE-804-length-23044-cov-3.636653_pt1 | contig 23044 bp, 26 predicted proteins | sample MGYA00242996_ERZ507997 | MGnify/ENA primary metagenome ERZ507997 (study PRJEB26167, sample SAMN06115458) | human gut metagenome | host: Homo sapiens | place: China:Neimenggu | collected 2014-11-07... | reverse complement strand
TAATTATTTTTGAACCTGCATTTGTGATTGCCGAGATGTTATAAACAGGCGGGTCGTCGCTGATCAGCGCAATCTGCAGCGAGGAAAAATACTGGCTGAACTGTTTCTGAATACGGTTTACGTAATACGTCGGCAGGATTTGCTGGATCACCGACCCGGCGGCCGGGATTCCGTTGTTCGCATAAAATGGCGACTCCTGCGGCGCCAGTTTCAGATTCTGGATCAGGGTCGTCAAATACACCGAGTCATTAAACCCATATTCGTCGGTTTCCACCAGGACCCACTTCCCCTCAGAGTTTCGGCCATAGGTTCTCACTCGGTGATACTCCCGTTATACGTTGAAGTCGGCCCCCCGGTATCATTTCCATCGTTGCCGTTTGAATGCTCATGGCTGTTAAGCCAGGCCAGAAGCGACTGCCATCCGGCGTGCATGATTGCCGGGCTGGTACTGGCCACTGAATCCTGCAGATGCCCTGCCTCTCCTGAAAGGCTCCATTTGCTACCGGTCAGTGAAAAAACTGTCCCGCCAACGGTGACGGTGAAGCTGTCAGGTGTGGAAATAGCGATGCTGTCAGGCTTCAGGAGAAACGTCGTGTTGTTGCCGCTGTCGCGCAGCGTTACACCCTCCGGACCGTATACCGTCACCACCTGTCCGTCGACACCCTGCCACTCGGTATTACTGATCGGCAAAAAAACGAGGGCGCTTAAGTTTGCTGGCGGAGTCATATCTGCAATGCCGCCTCCCTGACCGCTAACCCCGCCAATGTAAGTATCTGCGGGGATAACAATCCCCTTATCTCCCGGCTGCATAGGGTAACGAATATATTGAGGGCCAAATAAGGGGATAGTCACTTGCGGCAAAACATATGGGATATCCCTTAGCTCGAAGGAGACGGTGATCATATTCCCAGTTTGCTTAACCACGCTCGCCGGAAGAACTTTCCCTGATTTTTGAAGCGCATTTTCAATCTTTCTTTCAGTAAACCTGTTCATGCTTGAGGCAAAATTAAGCTTGTTGTCGATGCTCATGCACTACCTGCCTTAATGAAAGGGGAAGCCTCAATAATTGTTACCCATGCCTCTGCCGTTGGTTGCCTGCTATTCCCTAACAGGCGAACGGAGTTCACAATAAAGTCGCCAGTAAAGGCAGAGTCTTCTCGATACTGAGAGTACGAAGATGCCTGTATCAACGGAGTGCTTTTTTTAGGCATCAGGATGTGATCGCCAACCTGAATATCACCGCGCATTACGCACGCCATGCTGATTGTGTTAAATGCCACCCATGTCGGCTGCCCTATCAAATCCTTGAAATCTATTTGGGTTGGGCTGTTACTTCTGGCTACGGCGCTGGAAACAGAAGTCTTATCCGGGTGGTTATCATAATCGTTATCCCATACCCGGATCTCATTACCATTCACTATTGCGATCTCTACACCAGAGTACCCGCTATCGCGAATTCTGGAACGTGAAAAAGCATTAAGGTCCTTGGCCAGGGTGACAATGTCATCACAAAACAGCCCCCGGTAATGATTAAGGATTAGCCGGTCGCTTATGTTGATATTGAACGTATACCCTCTTATGTTCATAAAACACTGCGTGAGGGCTACAGAAAGCTTTTGCCCCTCCTTCCAGTCAAAGGTTAAAGGAAGGGGTACGGGTTTGTTATTTGGCACGTTCTGGACAGGACCAACCACGATTATGAAGTCAAGTCGTAACTCAATACCCTGCCAGTTACCAAAGACCTGATTTATCACGCCATCCAATACCAGTTTTGGTGCGGTAACCTTGCCAGCCAATGGCAGCCCGTCTTTCATCCCAAGGAATATTTTAATTTTTTTGCCAAAAAAATTCTGGCGAGCCTGCTGCATTTCTTTTGGGCCAATACCCCAGATGGTCAGGTGAGTCTCGCCCTGGGGAGTCGATTCACCGTACCTGAGGATATCAAACTCAATCATCAGGGCGCCTGGGTTGTAAACTCCGTTCTTATGGCTACTGTATTTTATCGTTCTTTCCGGAGAAGCGCCTTCAGCAGGAATGGTTATCTCAATATCATAATATCTCATGAGCTGTTTACCTCAATCTGTCCATTCTGCTCGCGCCAGTACATGGAGGACGAATTAAACACTCCGGAGATAATATTTATTCCACCGTTAAGCACGGAGCCAACGAGCGGGGTATTTAGAATGGTATTCCCAGAGCCATCTGTTATGAGGACATACCACCTCATCCCGGCAATGTTCCATTTGACCTGGCAGTTATAGACGGTGCCATCAAGGATCGGTGTAAAAGTCATGCTTTGACGATCATTGCCGGTAAACGGATAATTCTGGGTTGTCATGGCCCTACCCCCAACTGACCCAATAGGCCGGTTATTGCTTCCGATACAGAGCTCCCGAGTGGCGTGTTGCCAAGAGCATTGGCGGTATTAGTCCAGGATGGGTCGGTTACCATATCCCCGGCGCCAATCTTGTTTAAAAAATTGTTCACAGCCTGCTCTGCACCATTATCGGTTATCAGTGGCTGCTCGAAATCCCATATCCATGAACGCTGTGGTAATGGATCATTACCAGAAGTGATGTCCCTCACGACACGCAAAATGCAGTTGCTATAGATAACGGATGGGGTGGCGACGATAAACGTGCCGCCTAAGTTAGAATGCGCCTGAAGGACAGACTGCAAAGCACTCATAGTGACGAGCTTTGTCATCGCCCCGGTGTTTTCATTGACCGGGGCCTCCATTACCAACGAAACGCGCAAAGGCTGAGCAAGCAAGGCGTTCGCAGCTACCACCTGGTTGGCGAAAGGGTATCTGGCAATTTCATAATCAACCATTGTGGCGCCCTGAACCGGGCGCCAGTGGCAGAAATATTTATCCAGATCGGTTAGGTTTATGGCTCCTCCAAGCAGTCCCGTAACAAAGCTCGAGCTCTGCGTCAAAGCGACGATCGGGAGCATTCCTCCAGGAATGGCCTGCGCTATCCCTCCGCAAAGTATTACTGGGGATATTTCAAAACCCAGCTTATACATTTCACGTGTGAATCCCATTACCTCGCCCCCAATTGCGCTGAAGTTACCACTGCATTCCCACCGGTATTGTTATAGATCTGAATGACTGTGCTCTCAGAAACTCTGCTACCAGCCCCTTCTTTTTGAGATATAGCAGAAATGAGTTTCGCGATAACCTGAGGATCATTGAGATTCAGTTTCTGATTCTCATTAAATCCAGTAGTTTTAACCACATGCCGAATATACTCAGCGGTATTATTTTCCTTAGGAGGAGCCCATTTTCTTGCAATATCTCCTACCGTATTTATTCCTTTAGCGCCATACATTTGAAGTTGCTTTGTCGCCGCCAGTACGCCTTCATCCAGCGTTGGGAAGACGGCAAATTTACCGCTTCTCGTATTCTCGCTGCTGTATCCTTCAGCCCACCGCAGATTTCCCGGATTATTAAATCGATCTGCAATAGTCCTGTTTCTGTCGGAAGTATTTGCAGGTGTGGGATCAACAGCTTTAACGGTTCCATCTTCAAAGAAGCGCCTAACACCCTTGAGCCAGCCCCATACATGCGGGTCATCATTGCTTCCAGGAGTATAGGATTTTCCCGTTTTCGGATCGATGATGGTGCTTGGGCTCAACATCGTTGACCCGGATGATATATCCGCAGTAGAGATACTCGCTTTCCCTGTTACCCAATCAATAACCTTGCCAATTAGATTTCCCATTTTCTCTACTTTGTCCATAAAGTTGCTTACATCTGTGGAAAATTCAGGAGAAGCGAGGTAATTACCGAATCGCTCAATGCCGCCGGCAAGCGCATCAATCCACTTGCCGAGTTCGGGGGATTTCAGGACGGTATCGATCGCGCCTGACAGCGCATCAGACAGTTTTCTCAGTTGAGGTGTGAGAGGACCCAGGCCGCGCACAAACGTGTTTCTGATGCTCTGGCTGCTGTAATCGAGCTGGACGTTAAAATCCTGCCACTGACGCGCCTGCTGGTCGGTAATTTGCAACATACGCGCATCCTGCTGCGCGCGCTTCTCCATGGCGGTGATCTCTTCATCGCTCATGTTTTTGAAGCGGTTCAGGTCGTCCAGCGTAAAGAAGTTTGTCAGGCCGTGCGCCTGTGCGCCCTGCAGCGTGCTGCCGCTCTGCACGAAAATATCGCGCGCATTACGGATCATCTGCGGGAGCAGTTTGGCAGGGTCCTGGTCGGGATTGTTAATCCCCATCGCCTGAAACGTCCAGCGCTTCGACAGGTCCATCTGGGAATCGCGGATAGCGCCCAGCGTCCCCGCCGGATTACCCAGCGCTTTCTGGTAGTTTATGGCGGTGGAATCAAGTGCGCCGATACTCGTCCCAAGCCCGAGAGAAGTAAACCGCTGGGCACCGGTGGTGGCAGCCAGGCGGTTGATGCCAAACAGGCCGCCAACGCCAAGGACGCCGGTAAATATCCCGACAATGCCACCCCATGACAGAAGGCTGGCCGTCGCTTCCTTGATATGCCCTGCCAGCGATTTAGCGTCTTTCGTCGCATCGCTGAGGAAGCCCTTCGCAGAGCGAGTACTTTTGTTGAATTCGTCCTGCTTTTTCTTCGAGTCTTCCAGGTTGGTATTGAGCCGATCGATACCACTGTTGATAGTCAGAATGGCCTCGGCCACGGCATTAAACTCCGCGCCTAACTCCTTTGTCTCACCTTTGGCTTTTTCGGTCTGCTTGCTGCTTTCACCAATACCAACGGCAGCCACTCGCCAGGCTTCCGGTAAATCATCCAGCGCGCTCTGGTACTCGCGAAACCTTTCCATAAACGCGACAAACTTGTCGTCATTTACGTCAATGTCGACGATCGACTTAGCTACCATTGAAGAAACCTCTTTCTTTGAGCGCGGCGAGGAGGTAGCGCTGCCGGTACTGCGCCGGGCTTGCATACTCCTCGCCGGTGATCTCCCTTATCACCTGCCAGAATCCCTCATTAGACGCCCAGTCTAAGAGGGTATAAATGACGTTTCCGGCTGGGCATTCTGGGTCGGGGTATCGGTATCCGGCTTCGACGTCTGCAACGAATCGCGGAACGCCGTACCGCTCGATGAGGTTAGTTGCCCATCGTACATTTTGATCACCGTTCCCACGGTCGGCGCGATCAGGTTTGCCTTCTGAATAGCAGAGGAAACCATAAAAAAAACCACTTCGCCTTCGACCTCGCGATACTCATCAGGGTCGATAACCCCCTGCTTGAATGCCACCTCAAGAGGCGTGGTTTTCCACTGGCCGCCGACGTTATGGATAACGACCGTCAGTCGCTGAATTTCATCAACGATGTTCGGGCCTGTCCGACCGTTATCGATTTCCGCTTTCAGGCTCTGCCTCAGCATCATCGCGGCGATTCTGGCGGCGCCAAGACCACCAACCTGCGAGATGAATTTGGTGAACAGGTTCCCCAGCAGGATGCAGTGCTCTTCCACCACCTCATAGGGAAAAGGCGTCACGTGCAGGTATACGATCGAGCCGTCTTCGCGGGTAACGCTGGTGACCAGATTCAGTTTCTTGTCAATTTTCATGCATTACACCCACATGTTGTCGTTAGTGACCATGTAGCCGCTGATGGTTACCACAAAAGCCGGGTCCATCCCGCTGAAAGCCAGCTCGTTGAAGTTGACCAGGTAGCAGTTGAGCAGCGTGATATTGCCGAACGTCGTGGCATCCGGCGTCACCACGATTTCACCCAGCGACGTGTCGGTTAAAAAGCGTTGCCGGTAGCTTTCTCCCAGCCCCTGAGTTTTCAGGAGATGCACGGTCAGCGTTACCTGCTGATACGGCGCCTGGCTGCCGACGGTGCCGGTCATCGTAGGGATGATATCGGTTGCTGGGCCGTCCGGACGCAGGCTAATGCCGTCCTTTGCCAGGTACGACGCCGAGACGTTCAGCGCCGGTGTATCCGTGACGGAAAGAGCCCCGCGTACGCGGTTAAGAAAGCCCTGCGGTACTAATGGGTTCGCCATTTTTTACGCCCCTACAAAGTTCGTTACGTTCACGTTAAACGTGATGGATTCGAAGCCGCGGCGCGGCGTCATGACGGCGCTCAGCCCGTTATATTTTCCTTCCTGGTAATCGGAGGGGTTCAGGCTGTTGTAGTTACTGAACGGCACGGCGTTGATCACGGCGTTGCCGGCGTAAGTGCCTTTGTCATACTCGGTGTTGAAATCTTCCTGCGTCAGTTGCGTGTCGATGACGCGACCGAGGATCAGCCCGTAGCTGATGCCATTACGCAAGGTTTTCAGAGCACGACGCTGCAGGCGGTCAATGCCCTTCTGCTCGTAGTACAGCGGGTTAACGGTCGTGTTGGAGCCGTTGATGATTTCATTCGCCAGGTCGAGCTCAAGGTTGATCGCCGTCCACGCCACCGAATACCAGTAGTTGAACGGGTTACCATCGAGCATGCGGCCGGTGAACAGCACTTTATTGCTGAGTCCACCTTCGGCGCCGGTGCCGATGTAGTTGATGTTGCTGTCCTGAAGCGATTTCAGCAGTGCGCTGTTGCCTTCCAGCGGGTACTCAGTCAGGCCGTACATAAAGCGGTACGACATCGGCGGCACCATGTTGCTCGACCCCGGGTCGTTTGCCAGGGACGACTGGAACGGGCCGGCCATGGAAAACTCGCTCGCCGGAATATCCGGAGCCTCGACGCCGGCAAAGACAGTTTTGTTTTTCGTCGCGACCCAATCCTGATAGGTCGCGATCGTTGTGGTGACAAAGAAGTAAACCAGACTTCCCGGCGAAGTATAGAGGCTGGTCAGGGTTTTAAATTCATCGACCGAATCCCATTCGCGCGGCACCAGATAGGAGAAAAACTTCTGGTAGGTGTTACCCAGGGAGACGTCTTCAGCAATGAAGGTTGTCAGCGCTGCGACAGCTGCCTCCATGGACACATCGCCCAGTTCCAGCACATAAACAGCCCGCGTTTTACCCTGGGCCCAGAACGAAGTATTCATCTGGGAAATTTCGGTCTGCACTACCGTTTTTACCGTTCCCATTGCCGTTGCGGTTCCTGGGTTGGTCGTCAGCGGATAGGTGAAGGTGTTGGCTCCTGTCACCGTAGCGGTATAGGCGCCATTGTACCCCGCCGGAGTCGCGCCGGAGATGATCACCGGGACCTGCGACCCGTTAGTCCATCCGTGAGCGGCAGCCAGCGTGACGGTTACCACGCCAGTAGCCCAGGCGAGCGTCGAGATGGTTTTCGCCGGTGCAAGGATGTCGGCCAGGTCGGTTTCACTGGTCAGCAGCTGATATTCACCGGCATTCAGCGTCGTGCCGCCCATAGAAATCATCGCCCCGGACTTTAACAACTGCGAGGGCTTCGGCGGATTCGTCACCGACACGTTAATATTAACAATTGCCATTTACTTATTTCTCCGGGTCAATGGACGGAATTGCAGACGTGATCAGCTGGCGCGCTAAATTACGCATCCGTTGCTGGTAGTAATTGATTTTGAATTTGATGGTCTTACGCATGGCAATGATGTTGAGCTCGTTCTGAGTGACTCGCTCATCCTGCACGACGGGAATATTCATGATCCCCATCTCCGGGGCATCGCCGGTCGTGTAGTCCTGCACATACCGCACAAAGTCTTCAATGCTGGCGTTACGCAGGCCGGTGACCGAAAGCGTCACATCTTCCGATACCAGCTGATACTGGTTTTGCTTCTCGTCCAGATAGAAAGCGCCGGCGATCGGTGACGTGTTACTGCATTTCACCGTCGCATAGGGCGGAGAAAGGTTCTGCGTTGAGAGCATCGCCGGGAACATCGGCATGTACTGATTCAGTGCCAACCAGATCGGCAACGAGCTCGACACCACTACGTCAGAGAGGTCTATGTCATCCGCAGAGTTGATGATCTGCGACCGCATGTGCGGGAAAATTGCCTCTCCGGTGTAGTGGTACAGGTTCGCCGGCTCATTCAGCCCGGTACGCCGGGAGAACGAGAACTGAACGCCAAAAAACTCGCCGATGTACAGCACCTCTGACCCGATGTCGTTAAACGGGTCGATGTCCGCCTGTGCGGTGAACGTCACCACGTTGCGATCGTAAAGTTGCTCGTCGTCCTGAATGGTTTCTGTCGTCAGGTGCAAATAACCTTTCACATCCACCGTATCCGGCTCATTGTTCGGATCGTCAGACAGGACCGAGGCTTTCACCCAGAACACGAAGCCATCGAGCGGAAGCACCTTTCTGATGTACTTCGTGAACGTGACCACCTGGAACCGGCTCAGATCATCCAGCCCCTGCGTCAGGGTAGCGTTAAGCTCGGTTTTGGCGTTCTGTAACTCACTCAGGGAAGGCATTCATCACCCCGCTTACCCAGGCGCGCATAGCTGCCTGATAGGTTCCTGTGTCAATGAACGAAGGGCGCGGCGGCCCCTTTTTGCCTTTAAAGCGCTTCGATATTCCCTCAAGCGCGCGGCGCGTTGGTACGCCAGGGAGGCCGTTCATCTCGGTGTTATCGAGGAAGCCGACAAAGAGATCGTGAACTTTGGACATTGACTCAGCGAGCGGGTCTTTTGCCGGCGGCGCGCCAGCGAACATGTTTTCAAGCGCTGCGGCCAGGTCTTTGCTCATCAGCTCAGCGATGTCGTTCCCGTAGCGGTCAAAGAACGTCTGCATAATCTGATACCTCGCTTCCAGCTCTTCCGCTACGCTCCCCGTCGTGGTGTCCTCGTCCTCGTAGGGGATATCGATAACGCCCAGATGAAAGGTGATCATGTCAGACCCCACAGGCTCCCGAACTGCTGAGCGAACATCAGGTAGCGACGGCCCCACGGGTCCTGGAGCATCTGCAGATCTGCCAGCGACAGGTCTTTGAAGAAATCAGGGACCAGGCGCTGTGCGCTGGTAGAGTTATCCCCGGCTCCCGTGATAACCCCGGCTTTGAAGTCATTCAGCCCATATTGTTTACGGAACTCAGCAAACACAGCCTCTGTCCCGTAATTGATGAGAAACGATGCCCCAAGGTTATAAACCGCGATGCTGTACACGTTAGGCATAACGCACGCGATGTCCGGGTTAACCCATTCAATGGCGCCGCCATAGGCGAGAGAAAAAGACGGCGAGTCGTCGGGAACCTGGTCGGGGGTGATTCCCATATCAGATCGAACGAATTCGATGAATCCCGACAGACTGGTGGTCATTTCTTCTTGCTCCCGGCTTTCGGCGTGACAATTTTTTCGTTGATGGTCGGGTCGTCTGAATGGTCATCGCGCCCCTTGGCCTGCTCTGCGCTGAATTCCATGTCACCTTCGTAGCCGATACCGCTTTCGCGCAGTGTGTTATCCAGCGCGGCGACGGATGCCTGCCGGCGGTTATGAGCCCCGCGGGTCAGATGACCATCGTTATCGCGAATGGTTTTCTCAATAACGCTGGCGGAAACGGGTTTGTTGATGCTGTAGCACAGGCCGACAAATGCCTGGCTCTGGTCGATTTTGGTTGAGTCAACCAGACCGTAAACCTGATGATGCTGAATAACCGCTTCGACTTCTTCGGTCGAGCCATCCAGAACCAGCATCTGTGAGCCGTGCTCAATGGGGATCTGGCGAAGGCGCCCGGTTTCCAGCTGGCGGAAAGTGAAGATGTGGCGCTGCTTGGTAGTGTTGGCGATGTACAGTTTCATTGTTTACCCTTCGTAAAAAAGCCCCTGCACAGCGAACCATGCAGAGGCTTAAGCACTTCTCAATTTCGAGTTTTAGTCGCTGTATTTCATCGACAGGATGGTGATAGCTTCCGGACGGACTGCCCAGCCAGCCGTAGAGCGCATTTCTGACAGCACGTCGATAGCGCCCCCGGGGATTGGCGTCGGGATTTCCATCGGTGCCGCCATGTCGGTGAACATCAGGGCGTTCGCCGCCAGAGACGGGCTCAGTTTGGCGAATTCGTTGGTGTTCACGGTGGAGTTGGCCATCGGCACTTCCACTTCCGGGACGGTGATAACCACCGCGTCAGTACCGCCGGCACCGGCGCCGATCAGCGTGTCGTCGTACACCCAGTCAACCTGAACATTCGCGCCACGGAGAACCTCTTTCACGGTGCCGCCGACGGTATCAGTACCGCCGCCAGGACGCTGATAAGATGTCAGCTGAACGATCTGCTGAATCTCCATCGCGCCCAGCACTCGCTGCGGACCGAGGATAACAACACGCTGCTGGCGACCCAGTTGCATGGTGCGGGTCAGCGCGGCCTGTACATGGCCCAGCAGATAGACAGCCATCTGTCCATGGTCGTAGGTCAGCACAGTGGTGTTGCTGTTGCTGTCCGGCGGCAGGGTTTCGGTGGTCGCGCCTGCGGTGTTCAGCAGACCTTCGCCGCCTGCCGGGTTCATGCCGTACAGCAGCGCAGAACGCAACTGCTGGAAGATGCCCTGACGCATGCCGAGACGCTGAGCTTCTGGCAGAGCCACGTTCCAGTTACCGGCCGCCGCGGTGTCGTGGTGATCGTAGATACCACGGCAGCGGAACAGGTAGGTTGGAGTGGAGATCATGCGCGCCTCGAGCGCCACGCTCGGCAGCTGGTTGGCGTTGCCGGACTGGCTGGAGGTTACCTGGGTACGAATATCCAGGCGGCGCATATAAACGTACTGGTCGCCTACGCCAAGGCGGACCTGCGGGTTACCGCTGGCGATGGTTTCGAACGCACCGGACGCCTGCTGGTAACCAATGATCAACTCCGGCGCAATATACGACGGGTTGACGATGGTGTAGCTGGGGGTAATTGCAGCCATTTAAAGCTCCCGATTAAAGTAAGACCAGCGCGCAGCTGTCGGTGTTGTTCCAGGTAAGGAAGCCCGTAGCGCTGTCATAGCTGACAGTTTTAGAGTTCCCACTCTCGATGGAGATGACTTTCACTGGCAGGGTGATGTCTGCCTGAGCAACAGCGCCGATAGTGCCCTGCGTGGTCGCGGAGCCGCCCGGCGCGCTGGCAGGCGCATAGGTGAAGGTTGTCGTACTCGGTACGCTCAGCACAACGACGGTGCCGTTATAGGCAGTCGGAGCTACGCCGCTGATCTTCACGTACTGGCCTGCAGTCAGACCATGTGCAGAGGCAGTGGTGGCGGTGGCCACGCCGTTCGAGTAGGTAACAGCGGTCGTGTCAATGTCAGCACCGGCAAAAGCCGCCGCGGCTGCGGTGGTCACCTGGTTATTGACGAAGTCCCACGCCAGCGGCGTTTTCACCGATGCGCCAGCGGTTCCGAGCGCTACCACCTGCGCTGAAGCTTTCAGCGGAACGCGCATGTTGGATCCAAGGCGGTAGAATGAAACGCTCATGCCGGACGCATACAGCGGAACCGGTGATTGCGGAGTGGTAAGGCCGTTGTGGGCCTGGTTGAAGACGGTGAAGCCTTCGAGTTCAGCCAGTGACACAGCGCGACGAATAGTCGACCCGCGAGGACTGGAGTTCACGCCGGGCAGCAACTCGGCAACCGGCAGGCCACCCCACAGCGGTTTGGTTTCGGTGGAGGCGACAGTGCCGGACGCCAGGTTAAAGCGATTTGCCGGATCATCCAGAGCAACGCCCTGAATGAAGCCATCAGACTGCACACCGAAGGAACCAGCGGCATTCGTGGTCGCCATCGGGTTAAGAGATAAATTAGCCATGCTTCAGAGCTCCCGTTAAGCCTGGTTGTTAAAACTGGTGACCTGACGCTTGCCAGACTGGAACGGCGCCCAGGTGACGGCGGGATCGCCTTCAAAGGTGCTGATCTGGCGACCGGTTGCATCGGCGCGCTTAATCTCGCGCAGCATACCGGGACCAACTGACAGGCTGGCCGCCTTCTGCGCATCAGCGTAGATATGCTTTTCGGCAGTGCTCAGCAGTTGAGAATCAGCGATGGCAGAGAGATCGACGGCTTTGTAGTCCGGAGAATGCTCCTGCAGTTGAATCATCAGACGGCGGCGATACGCCATCGGTTTTTCACCGGACAGCGGGATCGGGGCGCGTTTGCCAAAGCTGGAGAAGACGCTATCGGCTTTCACCTGCGCTTCTGCAACTTCGTTGCGATCTTCGTCGCTCAGTTCGGTAGGAATGCGGGAGCGAAGCTCAGCAATTTCCTGGAGGATTTGAGAGTCGGCTTTTTCTTTTGCCATTTTCTCAGCCTCTTCGGCATCCGCCTTTTCTTTGGCTTCAGCATCAGCTTTTTCCTTCGCGGCTTTCTCTTCCGCGTCGGCTTTAGCTTTCGCCTCTTCCGCTTCTTTGTCTTCTGCGTCAGCCTTTTCTTTCTTGGCGGCCTCTTCGGCGTCAGCCTTGGCTTTCGCTTCCTTCTCTTCGTCGGCCTTAGCCAAACGCGCATCGATCGCCTTATTAATCAGCGCTACGATTTTTTCCTCGTCCATCTTTTCAGCCTCTTCAGGAATGGAATCAGATTTAACACCGGTAGGGGCAAGGAGCTTGTCCCACACGCCCTGTTCACAAATTGCAACGTGGTCGAGCAGCTCGGGGGATGGCTCCACCAGTAGAGGCTGACCGTCGACAATGATTGATTGAGCAACCTCTGAGAACTTCACAGTTGGCGAGGTGCTTAATTGCCTTGTTGCCATAATTTCAGCAGCTTCGGCGTCGTACACACGCGCAACGGCCCACACTTCGCCCTTATCGGCAACCCAGGCATTTGTCAGGGTGCCAATAACGCGCTTTGAGAACTCGTCGCTATCAAGTGTTCTTTTTTCGGGGTGAAGCCAGATAAGTGGTACGCCAGCTACCCGCTGGAGAAATTCAGGGGTGAGATAGTCGTCCGGGTTACGGAACGTCATCTCCTGATCTGCAGATCGCCAGGTAACCCCTGTTCCGGTCACCCGGATGGCGAACATCCACATGTTGTAAAAATATTGCGGGCTGCTGAGCGTTCCGTCAGCGATGAGCGCGGCCACGTCGGTTTCGTTGAGCGCCTGCTGCGCCAGCATTTCAGCGAATGGCTGATGAAGCGGCTTTGGCAGATCGTCAATATGGAACCATCCGGCGGCCAGCGATTCGTCGTTTATCTTCGCTTCGAATTGCTCCGGCACGTCGGCGCGGTAGGTCAGGTAGTCACCATGTACGCTGTGCGGCGTCAGCGGGCCATCGTACTGATAGCCTGTTTCCTCCAGCACCTCGCGCCGTGCGGCGTCTATGGCTAACTCTCCCGGCTCTATCGTCCCGCCCGGCTGGCACCATGTGCCATCATCCGAGCGCTGGATCAGGAAGACGAACTTCCCCTGACGGAACATTATCCCGCTGCCAAAAATAGCCACGTTTTAATGCTCCTATGCTGCTTTCATGGACTCCAGGAACTTGCGGCCCTTCTGGGTCAGCATGTCCTCGGGAATGCTGCGGAGGTTGTACAGATAGGTGACGTAGCACCGACAGAAAACCTCTTCGCCAGGCTGCGTAATTTCGTCGAGATAGCCGGCAGGGCCAGCTTTGACATAGCCATTTTTCTGCGCCCAGTTCCCGCGGATGAGATAGATCAGCTTGTCCCTCTCCTTGTGATCTTCCCGGTAGTCGTACCCTGGCTGGCGCCAGTGGCTATGCCACTCGGCAGCAATCGCGTTGTTGCCCGTCGCGATGATGTTGTCGATATTGGCGATCAGCTTATGGCTCTGGTCAATCATCACGCGGCGCGCTTCATAGTCCACCTTCTCGGCGGCCTTCTGAATGTGCGCCGCCGTCTCCCGCATCGTTCCCTGAATGCCGGTCAGCGCAATGCTGTCTGCTGAGGGAATGCTGCTGGCCCATCCGCTAAACCGCGACAGAGTAGTGTCGATGGCTTTCTTGCGATTCAGCTTTATCAGGTCAGCGCTGGCCAGGATGCGGCGATCCAGCTCGCTGCGTAACTTCGGCTCCATGTAGTTCAGCATGAAGCGCGAAAGCCCCTTGTGGCGCTCCAGCGCTCCAGCCTTGCTCACCTGCAGGTCATAGGTCTTACGCAACCGATCCGACACCATGCTCATGTAGTCGTCATCGGTTTCGCTTTCGCCCGCCTGCCGGATAATGGCCTGCCATTGCTCCAGCTCCTGCCTCGAGGTGTAGCCATTGCGCAGAAAGAACTTCACCGCCTCGCGTACGGTGCGCGTGAAAGTCTTCATAGCATCATCCCGCCGCCGGGCTCTTCATCCCGTGGCTGTTCAGGCCGGTTAGCCTTTAACGAGTCGATATCGAGATCAAGTCGCTGCGGGAACAGGCTTTCGTTAGCGTTCGCGTTGGTCTGCGCCCACTCGATAAGAAGCGCGCGGTTCTCATCATCCGTGTTGACCTGCGGGAGAAGGACTTCCAGCATGCTGACGATGGCCTTAAAGCGGATTTCGTCGACCTTCACTTTTTCGCTTTCCGGCTCTTTCAGGGATGACGGCCAGCGATATTCGAAGTTGTTAATCCATGAGGAGAAATACAGGCTGTACGTGTTTTTAAGCTCCGGGAAGTCAGCACGCAGAGAATTGAAAAACTCAATGCTCCAGGCGCGATACTGGCAAATACGGATGAAATAGTCATACAGCGGCTCAAGCCACTCGCGGATGTTGTCGATGTAGACTGCAACAGATCGAGCGTCTTCCGTCCCCTCGCCGAAGCCCTGGGCGAATGTTTCCGAGTTCAGAATGATAGCCGGCATGTCAGCTGCCGCAGCGATATTCTCCAGAATGTGATTCCGGGAGGAGTCGAGCGGCTTTTCCAGGTTGCTCAGGTCGATGGATTCGATGCTGTCATTTGCGCCGATCTGCAGGACCTCGCCTGTCTTCCCTCGCTTCAGCATCATTCGTTTGATGCCGCTGAGCTTTTGCATCATGTTGTTGACGACTGAGCTCGGTCCCTGAATCTTCGTTACCAGCAAGCCACCCTTCACGGAAACCATGTCATCGGTGCGCATGGTCTGGATGAAGGATTTCAGCGGGAACAGAGCGCGCTGGTAAACGCTGCGACCGGTAAAGCCAAAGGCAGCAGAGTTATAGGCCAGATAAATCGGGTCCTCGTTCTGTTGCACAACACAGCGGGATTTGTGATACGGCTTGCCCGCCACTCTGATCCCGTCGACCTTCTGAAAGTCCTGCGCGTTCGGATCCTGGTTCAGGACGATGCTTCCGGCAGTGTTCAGCGGGTCGAGAATGTTGAATGTCACGTTGTGCTTATACAGCGTGCGGTAGTCCACCGCAGAGGACGGCTCCTGGTTATCAACCAGCATTGCGATCGCCGAAACACCGTAAATGCGAGAGATGCGCGCCGCATTAGCGATGTGCTTATCGGCGCCCAGTGCTTTCCACTCCCGCTCAAATGCATCGCGGAGACGCTGCTCAATGCCATACGCCTGCGAAATGTGAACCGTGCGCGACTCGTTCATCGCCATCTTGATCGGGCGATCTACCATTTTCCCGCCCAACGGGTGGAAGAGGTAAATCGTTTTGCAGGTCTGATAGCCAGCCGACATACCCGGCTGAATGTCATCGCTGTCCAGGAGCGTGATCAGCTCCGGCGAGCAACTGCCGATTGCGATATCATCTTCGTTCATTGGTTTTCTCGCTAGAGTGCGTCGCCGCTACCGAACGCGATGATCAGCCCGTAGGTGTAATCATCCAGCAAATCGTCGGCGCGCTTGTGCGCGTTCTTATCGGCAAGGTGGAATCGTGATACCTGCTTATGCAGATGGTTTGCTGTTTCGCCCTTGAAGACTGCCGTCTTCTCGTAGGCGTATCGGGATATTTTCGCCAGCCCGCGGTAGTGATACCCAGAGGCCATAATGGCGCGCTCGTCCTTCCCTTTGCTGGTCAGGGCGGATTCAATTTTGTTGACCGGCCATCCCAGGCTCTCGCCTTTCTGCAGGAGGATGCTGCCCATGCTGGCGTCTTCGATGAAAACGCCGAGGCTGCCATTTACAGCGACGCACTGGCCGGATAGCTCATTCAGCCTGGTGAAAACAGACGGAATCCACTCTTCCAGCAGCGCGCCGTCGATCTGCACCACATCCCAGTCAAGAATGGTCAGGCGCTGAATTCCGGGCCGGGTGTCTACGGCGTAGTAAACCACCGCCGTGCCGTCGTGCTCAGTACCGCCCTTAACGGCGGTATCCATGACAGCGAAAACGGCCTGGCACATCTCAGGGTAATCGACAGGCTGATCCTGGTTTTCACCCTCGAACCATTTGCGGACGTCGAACAGCGACGCAGCGGACCAGTCGACGAACTCGGCCAAGAACTCCTGCCGGAAAACGCGAGGATCGTTGTTCTGTCGCTCTTTCTCCAGCTCCTCGGGAGGAACGAAGGGGTTTGATGACGTCGGCGCGTGATGCTCATGGAAGCCGAGGTCTTTGTTATGGCAGATGGCATAGAAGAAATTTTCTTCGTCCACACCGTCAGGCGTTGAGAATACATAAGCCCGGCCCTTTGTCGTCAGCAGCGTCGGCTTAATCGACTTCGGCCAGATTTCCTTCAGCATTTCAGGCGACTTGGTAAACGCCGCCTCATCGATCAGGATAATTTCATATTCACGACCACGACCGGCCAGTTTGTTGTCGTTGGTGACCCAGAAGTCAATCTTCCCGCCGTTCTTCAGCAGCAGTCGCTTTTCCTGCCGGCTGAAGCTCTTTTTCAGCGGCAACAGGATTTCTTCCAGCTTGTCGTAGATCTCCTGGTACTGGCGATACTCGGCAGTGAAGATACCGACCCGGCCGCCCAGCTCGATATCCATGCCCGGGCGCCGGAACTGTGATGTTGCGTAGGTCACCGCGGCGCTCGACAGCATGAAGGTTTTCCCCCAGAGTCGACCACATCGAACCGCATTCAACTGGTGATCCCAGGAATCAGACCAGACCGTTAACTGCCCGTTGTGTAGCGTGGGTAGGTAAATGTCGGCCATGATTTATCTTCCCGGTATTGGCAGCGAGTTATGCACGACGATCGCGTTATCCTTGTCGCCGTCTTTCAGTACATCAATTTCGAGCTCAACCTTTTCGGTCGCGGCTTCGCGGTAAGCGGCATCAACGCGCTGCTTGATAATCGCCGCCTTGGTGTACTCCAGCGACTCAATGCGCGCAGTGTTGCGATGCATGGCTTTCTGCGCCTGAGAGATGAGGTCGTGCAGATCTTTGGCCTGCTCGCTGTCTGCTATCTCCAGCTCTGTCTGCCAGCGCCCGATATTCTCTGCCGCTGTCAGGCTCGCCGCACGCAGCCAGAAAAGCTCATCGTCGAGCGTGAGCATCTGGGCATCTTCGGTGATGGCGTCAGAGAGCAGCATCCGGCGGCCATATCCACCGTGTTTTAATGCGTTCTGGTTGCCAGGCTGGAAGGCGTTCGTCGGCGGAGCAGTGCGCGATCCGCGTATCGGTTTCGTTTCTGGAGATTTTGAGCGGGCGCCTGTGTCGGGCTTGTGTTTTTTCACCTCCCCGTTTTTACTGACCTCGCCTTTCTCCTTCTGCGAATTCGCAGATTTGTTCGCACTTTTTTTTTGCGAATTCGCACCGTAAGTCGTTACTTTGATATAGCGTTTCGCAGATGAATAATTCAGTCCCTGCGCTGCGCACCAGTCTTTCGGGGATATTCCTGTTTTGGCATGCTCGGCGAGGAACTGGTGTTGCAGTGCTCCCCAGTCCGGTTTTGCCATAATCCTTACCTCGTTGTGACATTATCGAGCCACCTCTGGAAGTGGCTCTGTAATGCCCGATCAGTCCTTAATGAATTCTTCCGTGTGAATGCCGATTTCACCAGTAAGCAACTGAGCACTGGTCGCGTCGATGCTCACTGATGTATGAGGGTTGGCGTTTTCGTTAAGCCATTTGATTACCGGCTTCACGACGTCTTCAAAGGAGGATGATTTTGACTGCATTGCCTGAGCTTGTACCCCCGGAATTTTCCCTGCGGAAATGGCATCGAATAGGCTCAGGATTTGATCCCAGTCCCTTCCGCCGTTCGGGAAATATTCCTGCATTATTCCTGCAGCGAGATTCCGGTTTTCGTCATAAACGTTGCATTCGCCAAGGCATGGACCTTTATCGGTAAAGCAGTTTATGCAGGCGTGATCGTGGATTTCACCTTTCATATTTTTTCCTTTTAGATGTGAGCCTGTCGCATGGCAAAGCCGCCAAGAGTGAACGGCTTGCCCAGGCTCACGACTGAAAGACTCTCGATGGTTTGCGTGTACGATACGCATTAAAAAGCCCCGCTATTGCGAGGCTGTTATTTCAGGCACTGCGTGGTGATGTATTCCTGCAGCGCCCTCAGGGCTGTTTGGTCGCTGAGGATTCCGGATCGGATACCGAGAACGTTTCGTCCAGCAACTGGAGAGAGTTCGACGGTGGCATCATTGCCCATGCCGGAGGCGCTGGAGGTTTCGGCTGAGGATGGCACAGAGCATTTTCCTTTGACGAGCACCCTGCCACCATTATCAAGCTTGCGACGAAGAGCATCATTTTCAGCTTTCGCATCAGCTAACTCCTTCGTGTATTTTGCATCGAGCGCAGCAACATCACGCTGACGCATCTGCATGTCAGTAATTGCCGCGTTCGCCAGCTTCAGTTCTCTGGCATTTTTGTCGCGCTGGGCTTTGTAGGTAATGGCGTTATCACGGTAATGATTAACAGCCCATGACAGGCAGACGATGATGCAGATAACCAGAGCGGAGATAATCGCGGTTACTCTGCTCATACCTCAATCTCTCTGACCGTTCCGCCAGCTTCTTTGAATTTTGCAATCAGGCTGTCAGCCTTATGCTCGAACTGGCCATAGCCAGCGCCCGGCAGTGAAGCCCAGATATTGCTGCAACGGTCGATAGCCTGACGAATATCACCGTGGTCAATCATCGGTAAAGCGCCACGCTCTTTAATCTGTTGCAGTGCCACAGCGTCCTGGCTTTTTGGAGAGAAGTCTTTCAGGCCAAGCTGCTTACGGTAGGCATCCCACCAACGGGAAAGAAGCTGGTAGCGTCCGGCGGCTGTTGATTTGCGTTTGGGGTTTAGCGTGACAAGTTTGCGAGGGTGATCGGAGTAATCAGTGAATAGCTCTCCTCCTACAATGACGTCATAACCATGATTTCTGGTTTTCTGACGTCCGTTATCAGTTCCCTCTGACCACGCCAGCATATCGAGGAACGCCTTACGTTGATTATTGATTTCCACCATCTTCTACTCCGGCTTTTTTAGCAGCGAAGCGTTTGATAAGCGAACCAATCGAGTCAGTACCGATGTAGCCGATGAACACGCTCGTTATATAAGCGAGGTTGCTACTTAGTCCGGCGAAGTCGAGAAGGTCACGAATGAACCAGGCGATAATGGCGCACATCGTTGCGTCGATTACTGTTTTTGTAAACGCACCGCCATTATATCTGCCGCGAAGGTACGCCATTGCAAACGCAAGGATTGCCCCGATGCCTTGTTCCTTTGCCGCGAGAATGGCGGCTAACAGGTCATGTTTTTCTGGCATCTTCATGTCTTAGCCCCAATAAGGGGATTTGCTCTATTTAATTAGGAATAAGGGCAAAACGGCAGGAGGTTGTTAGCGCAACCTCTTGCCACCCGCTTTCACGAAGCCAGCCATTGCGCTGGTTTTCTTTTATGCAAAGCACACCGCACCGTAGCCACAGCGGATAAGGTGATTATTTTTGTCTGTCTGGTATTTGGTTTGATGTGCTTTCAGAAAGGTCGTGATTAAAACGCAAAAAGCCCCGAGCTATTAACTCAGGGCTTTATTTAACGAGTGCATTTATCCATCGTTGAGTCAAATTTACCCAACTTTATTCAAAAAGTCAATATCATGCCGTTAATATGTTGCCATCCGTGGAAATCATGCTGCTAACGTGTGACCGCATTCAAAATGTTGTCTGCGATTGACTCTTCTTTGTGGCATTGCACCACCAGAGCGTCATACAGCGGCTTAACAGTGCGTGACCAGGTGGGTTGAGTAAGGTTTGGGATTAGCATCGTTACAGCGCGATATGCGGCGCTTGCTGGCATTCTTGAATAGCCGACACCTTTGCATCTTCCACACTCTTTCTCAACAACTCTCCCCCACAGCTCTGTTTTGGCTATATCAACCGCATGACCTGTACCGTGGCAATCTCTGCATCTTGCGCCCGGCGTCGCGGCACTACGGCAATAATCCGCATAAGCGAATGTTGCGAGCACTTGCAGTACCTTTGCCTTAGTATTTCCTTCAAGCTTTGCCACACCACGGTATTTCCCCGATACCTTGTGTGCAAATTGCATCAGATAGTTGATAGCCTTTTGTTTGTCGTTCTGGCTGAGTTCATGCTTACCGCAGAATGCAGCCATTCCGAATCCGGCTTGTGATTGCGCCATCCCCATAGCAGCCATCACATCAGTACCGGAAAGAGAGTCGGAAGCCGTAGCCCGTGGTGAGTCGCTCATCATCGGGCTTTTTGGCGAATGAAATTTAGCTACGCTTTCGAGTCTCACGCGCCTTCTCCCTGTACCTGAATCAATGTGAGGTTTCCGCAGAACACTGCGCCGGTATCGATATACATCTGGTTGGCAAATTTGAGTGGTTTCACTGCTGGCGTATGACCAAAGATGAACGTGTCCGCGCCTTTGATTTCTTTCACGATCCCGTCTTGTGAGTTGCCGATTCGTTCGCGGTTCCAGATTACCTGCTGAGGATCAACTGGCTTTCCAAACTCGTATTCATCACAAGGATAATCGGCGTGGCAAATGACATATTTTTTACCTTTGCTCACCAGTTCGATAATTAACGGAAGTTCATCTGCTTTATGGGCAAGAGCTTTAGCCATAATCTCTTTGTCGTAATCGAGATTGAAGAACCAGCCACCGCCATTAAGCAGCCAGTGATTGACGTTTCCGCGCTCTGATAAGCCATCAATCATCATTTGCTCATGGTTTCCACGTACAGCTCTGAACCAGGGGAATGTGATTAATTCCAGGCATTCGACGTTCTCTATACCGCGATCAACCAAATCGCCAACCGAGATAAGCAGGTCTTTTTTGGTGTCGAATCCAATTGTCTCCAGTTTTTTCATCAGGTTCGTGTAGCATCCGTGCAGATCGCCAACTACCCAAATATTTCGATATTTGCTGCCATCAATTCTTTCGTAGATATTCATGCAGCCTCACTTCTGCTGTTTCGCAGTTTTTTAAGTTTCTGTTGATACTCCGCCTTGATGGTCCTGCACTCTTCGACAGTCCAGCGATGGCGGTTATGGTTTGATTCGATTTCGTCTACTGCTTCCTGCCCGATGCGGTCAATCAGTTCGACGCGATACGGAACGAGATTTCCGCTTTTGTGCTGGTTGCACACCACGCATTGCTTGTGAATATTGCGTTCATCAAATCGGAGTTGAGGCGCCGCAGCAGTTGTCCGGTAATGCCCGGCATCCCACTGAGCAGACGTGAGCGTTCCGCACGAGATACATGGTAAGTCGCGGTCTCTTTCTCTGATGAAGGCGTTTACGGCTTGTTGGGCTTGTTTAATCCAGTAACTGCGGGGCTTTAAGGCGAGTTTTCGAATCTTCAGTTTATCTTTCTGTTTCTGCTCCTCTCGTCGTCGTTTCTTCTCTGCTGCTTTTTCCGATTTTTTTCGCTGTTTACTTTGTAGTTTGAGTGCTAACTGAGTTCCGTGTTCCGGGCAGCACCACCACTGATTTGAGAATGCCGGGTGAAACCATTCCTTGCATATTTTGCATTTCCTTCGCGCTGGTTTAGCCATCGTCTTCTTCCTCGTACATTGAGCTATTCGGATCGCTCATCAGTTCTGCGCAGCAGTGCTCACACACGTGAACTTCCAGCACATGCAGCTTCTGACCGCAGTTAGCGCACGTTAAAGCCCGCTCGACGCTTTCTTGTTCGTAACTTCGATTTTGGTCAATCACCTTGTTTTCCTCGCACGATGTCTTAGCCACCGGATATCCCACAAGTGAGCCGTGTAGTTGAAGGTTTTTACGTCAGATTCTTTTGGGATTGGCTTGGGTTTATTTCTGGAGCGTTTCGTTGGAAGGTATTTGCAGTTTTCACAGATTATGTCGGTGATACTTCGTCGCTGTCTCGCCACACGTCCTCCTTTTCCTGCGGTAGTGGTAACACCCCTGTTGGTGTTCTTTCACACCGGAGACACCATCGATTCCAGTAAGGTTGATTTGGTCGGAAGCGGTTATCTTCTTTGCATTCACCGCACCGATAACATCGCATCATGCAGCTTCCCTCCCGAAGTCGAAATCAAGCTGCCCTCCAAATATTTCGCATGACTCAGAACAAGAGCCGGTATCGAATCTTTTAGCTCGTACCATGTCCTGATACAGGGCTTGATAATCATTTTCTGAATACATTTTCGCGATACCGTCCAGCGACATTCTTCCTCGGTACATAATCTCCTTTGGTGTTTCCCGATGTCCGTCACGCACATGCGATCCCGTGATGACCTCATTAAAAACACGCTGCAACCCCTCCTCATCTTTGCAGGCAAGTCCGATTTTTTGCGTTGATTTTTTAATGCAGAATATGCAGTTGCCGAGATGTTCCGGTATTTGCAAATCGAATGGTTGTTGCTTCCACCATGCGAGGATATCTTCCTTCTCAAAGTCTGACAGTTCAGCAAGATATCTGATTCCAGGCTTTGGCTTTAGCCGCTTCGGTTCATCAGCTCTGATGCCAATCCACGTGGTGTAATTCCCTCGCCCGAAATGGTCATCACAGTATTTGGTGAAGGGAACGAGTTTTAATCTGTCAGTGCAGAACGCGCCGCCGACGTATGGAGTGCCATATTTCTTTACCATATCGATAAATGGCTTCAGAACAGGCATTCGCGTCTGAATATCCTTTGGTTCCCATACCGTATAACCATTTGGCTGTCCAAGCTCCGGGTTGATATCAACCTGCAATACGGTGAGCGGTATATCCCAGAACTTCACAACTTCCCTGACAAACCGATATGTCATTGGATGTTCACAACCTGTATCCATGAAAACGTAATGCACGTCTTTACCTGCCCGTCGCTTTTGCTCCATTAGCCAGAGCAAATATGCTGACGTCCTGCCACCGGAGAAACTAACGACATTTATCATGCAGCCCTGTCTCCCCATCTC
>ENA-UERT01000766-UERT01000766.1-human-gut-metagenome-genome-assembly--contig:-NODE-766-length-24053-cov-4.421338_pt1 | contig 24053 bp, 20 predicted proteins | sample MGYA00242996_ERZ507997 | MGnify/ENA primary metagenome ERZ507997 (study PRJEB26167, sample SAMN06115458) | human gut metagenome | host: Homo sapiens | place: China:Neimenggu | collected 2014-11-07... | reverse complement strand
AAAGATTACCGGACTTTCGGCAGAGCAAATGCAGGCATTAGAGCAGCCCTTGCCTGACCGTGAGCACGATTCATGGCTTGAGTACTAATCAGAGACTGATGACAAACGCAAAGCTGCCTGGTGCGCTACGCTTATCATGTCTATATAACCCATGCTGGAATGTGGCGATGACCCTGCAAAGATAAAACGAGTCACAGGCGATTCGTGAGAGGAAATCAGGTGCTTCGCCACTAATTCGAATTCATTCCATTGCCCGATACACGGCATCGCCAATTTGCTTTAGTGCTTCGCGATTGGTTTCGCTAAGCGGCAAAGCGCAGTTGATGCGCAGACAATTACGGTATTTGCCGGAAGCCGAGAAAATCGAGCCTGCTGCCACCTGGATTTTCATGCGGTACAGCTGCCGCGCGACGCAGACCATATCGACCTGTTCAGGCAATTCGATCCACAGTAAAAATCCGCCTTTCGGGCGCGTAATATAGATTTCGCAGGGAAAATATTCCCGTATCCAGCAGGTATAAAGCGCCAAATTGCGCTGATAGATCTGCCGCATCCGCCGGATATGGCGATGATAGTGACCTTCCAGCACAAACGTTGCCGCCGCCATTTGCGTGGACGGCACATTAAAGCTGCTGATGGCGTATTTCATATGCAGCAGTTTATCGTGATAGCGCCCCGGTGCGACCCAACCCACGCGCAGGCCTGGAGCAATACTTTTACTGAACGAGCTGCACAACAACACTCGCCCGTCGATATCCCATGAATGGATGGTCCGCGGGCGCGGATACTCCGTTGCCAGTTCGCCGTAGACATCATCTTCAAAAATCACAATATCATGACGCTGAGCGAGAGAGAGAACGGCCCGTTTGCGTGCGTCCGGCATAATAAATCCCAGCGGATTATTACAGTTTGGCACCAGAATGATGCCTTTAATCGGCCACTGTTCCAGCGCCAGTTCCAGTGCTTCAACGCTGATGCCAGTTTCTGGATCGGTTGGAATTTCAATCACTTTCACGCCCATGCCTCGCAGCATCTGCATCGAACCGTAATAACAGGGAGATTCGACCGCGACAATCTCGCCCGGTTTACACACCGCCATTAACGCCAGCGACATCGAGTTATGGCAGCCGCTGGTGATGATGATGTCATCGGCGGTGACCACCGAGCCGCTGTCGAGCATCAGGCGGGCAATCTGCTCTCGCAATACCCGCTGACCGGCTAACAAGTCATAACCGAGCACGGTTTGCAGATTATGCTGCACCACCCGGCTTAGCTCCCGCCAGAGCGGTTTCAGGCTGGGCGTTTCGACATCCGGCGTGCTTTTGCTTAACGGAACAATGGAACTGTCGCTATGCGCCACCAGCATATCCAGCACCTGATCCCACTGGGTAATTTCCACCGGGCGCTGCACCGGACGCGTCATCGGCGGTACAGGCGGCTGGGCTTTACGTTGTGCGACAAAATAACCCGAACGCGGCTGCGGAGTGATGAGCTTCATCGTTTCCAGCGTCTGATACGCCTGTTGCACGGTGCTGATGCTGACGCCGTGCTCCTGACTTAAGCTGCGCACCGACGGCAATTTCTCCCCGTGACGATACAGCCCTTGCTCAATCCGCTCGGCAAGCAGAGTTGCCAGATGTTGATAACGCGTCATGCTGTATTCCTTATTTGGACCATACAGAGAGAAAAACCGGTACAGATGAGGCTAAAAAACCGGATGCAGATGCTGTTTTAACCTGTCTGTATGTTAAATAAAACTAATATTTGCATCTGTATTGTGAACTGCCAGAAGACGGATGATGAAGCCTCTGAAAGATGAGGAGGCAGCAGATGGAATTTCACGAAAACAAAGCCAAAACGCCGTTTATCAGACTTGTGCAACTCTGGCAGGCGGTGAGGCGTTGGCGGCGGCAAATGCAGGCCCGACGGGTGTTACAGCAGATGAGTGATGAGCGGTTGAGGGATATCGGGTTACGCAGGGAGGATGTGGAGTGAACTATGGGCGGCGTGTTGGCAAATGCTGCCTGTCTGCATTCAAAATTGCTACAAAATCCAACCATAAAAGTCGTTTACAACATATTTTTCTGATTTACATACAGATAATGACCTGAGCTGTCTCTCTGGGGGTCATCATCTATGCGTCCGGGGGATCTGTCACAAAAAGGAATAGAACAAAATCATCAGCGGTGAATAAAGCGATTCGTTTTAGATCACATTAATGAAATTTTTGTATCAAAAATTAGTTATCGCGCTCACAGTTCATAATGAAACAATTCTCTGCAAATAGATAACCGAAGCTTCGTTGCTAGTATCAATTCGCTAATTATACACCTGCCAGAGGATACAATGAAAAATAGAAATCGTATGATCGTGAACTGTGTTACTGCTTCCCTGATGTATTATTGGAGCTTACCTGCACTGGCTGAGCAGTCGTCAAGTGAGATAAAGATTGTTCGCGATGAATACGGCATGCCGCATATTTATGCCAATGATACATGGCACCTATTTTATGGCTATGGCTATGTAGTAGCACAAGATCGCCTTTTTCAGATGGAAATGGCACGTCGCAGTACTCAAGGGACTGTCGCGGAAGTGCTTGGCAAAGATTTTGTGAAATTTGATAAAGATATCCGTCGTAACTACTGGCCGGATGCTATCCGGGCGCAAATTGATGCCCTTTCCCCAGAGGATATGTCCATTCTGCAAGGCTACGCTGATGGAATGAATGCCTGGATTGATAAGGTAAATACCAATCCAGAGACGCTCTTACCAAAACAGTTTAATACATTTGGCTTTACTCCTAAGCGCTGGGAACCGTTTGATGTCGCGATGATATTTGTGGGCACCATGGCAAACCGCTTCTCTGATAGCACTAGCGAAATTGATAATCTGGCACTGCTAACGGCTTTAAAAGATAAATATGGTGTATCACAAGGCATGGCGGTATTTAATCAGTTGAAATGGCTGGTAAACCCATCAGCGCCAACCACTATTGCCGTACAAGAGAGTAGCTACCCACTTAAATTTAATCAGCAAAACTCGCAAACAGCAGCTCTGTTGCCACGCTACGATTTACCTGCACCAATGCTTGACCGACCAGCAAAAGGGGCGGATGGCGCACTGCTGGCGTTAACAGCAGGGAAGAACCGGGAAACTATTGCTGCACAATTTGCACAGGGTGGTGCCAATGGTCTGGCGGGGTATCCAACGACCAGCAATATGTGGGTGATCGGCAAAAGCAAAGCCCAGGATGCGAAAGCAATCATGGTAAATGGTCCGCAGTTTGGCTGGTATGCGCCTGCGTATACTTATGGTATTGGTCTGCACGGTGCTGGTTATGATGTCACTGGCAATACACCATTTGCCTATCCTGGGCTGGTTTTTGGTCATAATGGTGTGATTTCCTGGGGATCAACGGCAGGTTTCGGCGATGATGTCGATATTTTTGCTGAACGGCTGTCGGCAGAGAAACCAGGCTACTACTTGCATAATGGTAAGTGGGTGAAAATGTTAAGCCGTGAGGAAACCATTACGGTGAAAAATGGTCAGGCAGAGACCTTTACTGTCTGGCGTACGGTGCATGGCAACATTCTCCAAACTGACCAGACGACACAAACGGCTTACGCTAAATCCCGCGCATGGGATGGTAAAGAGGTGGCGTCTTTGCTGGCCTGGACTCATCAGATGAAGGCCAAAAATTGGCAGGAGTGGACACAGCAGGCAGCGAAACAAGCACTGACCATCAACTGGTACTATGCTGATGTAAACGGCAATATTGGTTATGTTCATACTGGTGCTTATCCAGATCGTCAATCAGGCCATGATCCGCGATTACCCGTTCCTGGTACGGGAAAATGGGACTGGAAAGGGCTATTGCCTTTTGAAATGAACCCTAAGGTGTATAACCCCCTGTCGGGATATATTGCTAACTGGAACAATTCTCCCCAAAAAGATTATCCCGCTTCGGATCTGTTTGCCTTTTTGTGGGGGGGGGCAGATCGCGTTACGGAGATCGACCGACTGCTTGAGCAAAAGCCACGCTTAACTGCTGATCAGGCATGGGATGTTATTCGCCAAACCAGTCGTCAGGATCTTAACCTGAGGCTTTTTTTACCTACTCTGCAAGCAGCGACATCTGGTTTGACACAGAGCGATCCGCGCCGTCAGTTGGTGGATACATTAACACGTTGGGATGGCATCAATTTGCTTAATGATGATGGTAAAACCTGGCAGCAGCCAGGCTCTGCCATCCTGAACGTTTGGCTGACCAGTATGTTGAAGCGTACCGTAGTGGCTGCCGTACCTATGCCATTTGATAAGTGGTACAGCGCCAGTGGCTACGAAACAACCCAGGACGGCCCAACTGGTTCGCTGAATATAAGTGTTGGAGCAAAAATTTTGTATGAGGCGGTGCAGGGAGACAAATCACCAATCCCACAGGCGGTTGATCTGTTTGCTGGGAAACCACAGCAGGAGGTTGTGTTGGCTGCGCTGGAAGATACCTGGGAGACTCTTTCCAAACGCTATGGCAATAATGTGAGTAACTGGAAAACACCTGCAATGGCCTTAACGTTCCGGGCAAATAATTTCTTTGGTGTACCGCAGGCCGCAGCGGAAGAAACGCGTCATCAGGCGGAGTATCAAAACCGTGGAACAGAAAACGATATGATTGTTTTCTCACCAACGACAAGCGATCGTCCTGTGCTTGCCTGGGATGTGGTCGCACCCGGTCAGAGTGGGTTTATTGCTCCCGATGGAACAGTTGATAAGCACTATGAAGATCAGCTGAAAATGTACGAAAATTTTGGTCGTAAGTCGCTCTGGTTAACGAAGCAGGATGTGGAGGCGCATAAGGAGTCGCAGGAAGTGTTGCACGTTCAGAGATAATTAAGCCCGAATGCCCTCATATTCTGGAGGAATATGAGGGTGATAAAGTCTCAGGTATTGTGATGTTGGAGGGCTGGTTACTTTTTGAGTCCCGCAAACGCCGCCCGAATCTCATCCTCCGGCAACTGAATCCCGATAAACACCATCGTGCTATGCGGTTTTTCATCGCCCCATGGCCTGTCCCAGTCGGCGCTGTAGAGGCGCTGGACGCCCTGGAACAGCAGGCGGTTAGGTTCGCCGTCAATCCACAGCATCCCTTTGTAACGCAGCAGTTTATCCGCCGATTCCAGCAGCAGGTTTTCCATCACCCGGGAAACTTCGCTGATATCTACCGGGTAATCCAGTTCCACCACAATCGACGAAATATCGTTTTGTTTATCCGCGATAAAGTGGAAACGCGGTTTGGTGCTGACGACGTTTTCTTCCAGCATAAAACCGTTGGTGTTGAACAGCAGGCCCAGGTCGATGTCGCCGTGGGTGACGGTGTAGACCGGTGCACGGGCGTTGATGCGCGCCAGGCGTTCACGCAGTTTTTCTGCTTCGCCTGCGACGTCGGTTTTAGTCAGCAGAATACGGTCGGCGTAGCCCACCTGGGACTGGGCGATGGTGAACTGGTTCATCTGCTCATCGGCATGTACCGCATCCACCAGCGCAATCACGCCGTCCAGCAGGTAGCGCTGGCATAAAATCTCATGGGAGAAAAAGGTTTGAATAATCGGGCCAGGATCGGCCATGCCGGTGCATTCAATGACCAGACGATCGAACTGAATATTGCCCTTGTCGAGATTATCCAGCAGGTCGAGTAGCGCGTCCTCCAGCTCGTTGGAGCGCGAACAGCAGATGCAGCCGTTGGTCAGCGTTTTGATCTGCGTTGCGCGATCACCAATCAATTGATCATCAACGGAGACTTCGCCGAATTCGTTTTCAATCACGGCAATCTTGTAGCCGTGTTGTTCATTAAGAATATGGCGCAGCAGGGTGGTTTTGCCCGCGCCTAAAAAACCGGTGAGTAGGGTAACTGCAATCGGGTTCATGCTCTCTCCATTAACAACAGCGCATACCGCCTTTACCATCGCCGCCGTAGCGTGCGTTCTGGCGTTCGCGGAAGAATTCTTCATAGCTCATGTACGGCTTGTCGGGATGGTTGGTCTTCATATGCTCGACGTAGTTGTCGTAGTCTGGAATGCCAATCAACATCTTCGCCGCCTGGCCGAGATATTTTTTTGCCTGTCCTAAGTTACCAAACATAGTTCACTCTGATAAGAACAAAGCCCCGCCGAAGCGGGGCTAAATACGGTTAGTGGTGCGAAGAGATCTTCACGCCGCCTTCCGGGATTGGAACGTACGGTGTTTCTTTGTCAGTACGTTTGTCGCTGTTACGCACCGCAAGCCAGGTTTTGAAACCGTAGAAGATGATGCTGTACACCACAATCAGGAACAGAATACTCAGGCCTGCGTTGGTGTAGTTGTTCACAACGATGTGGTTCATGTTGGCAATCTGCTGCGCCGTCAGGTCAGTACCGTTAGCAATCTTCTCTTTGTACTGGCTTGCCATGTAGAAGAAGCCTTCCATCTGCGGGTTGGTGCTGAACAGTTTCAGACCCAGCGCCCAGGTGGTGCAGATAAGCAGCCATACAGCCGGAACAACAGTTACCCAGATGTATTGGGTGCGCTTCATCTTAATCAGCACAACGGTGCCCAGTACCAGCGCTACGGCTGCCAGCATCTGGTTGGAAATACCGAACAGCGGCCACAGGCTCTTAACGCCGCCCAGCGGATCGACCACGCCCTGATACAGCAGGTAGCCCCACAGACCCACACAGCCCGCAGTACCGATGATACCGGCAACCAGAGAGTCGGTTTTTTTCAGGAACGGGATGAAGTTACCCAGCAGGTCTTGCAGCATAAAACGGCCAGAACGGGTACCCGCATCCAGCGCGGTCAGGATGAACAGGGCTTCGAACAGAATACCGAAGTGATACCAGAAGCCCATGTCAGCCATCGGCAGCACTTTGTGGAACACGTGAGCGATACCTACCGCCAGCGTTGGCGCACCACCTGCACGGTTCAGGACAGAAGGCTCACCAATGTCTTTCGCGGTTTGCAGGATCTGCTCTGGCGAAATCACGAAGCCCCAGGAGCTGACGGTCGCTGCCGCGTGTGCGGTAACGTCTTTCAGCTGCGCCATGATGATCGGCGCGTTCTCGCCACCCATTTCATGCAGGTTAGGCATGGTGATGCCAAGGCCAGCAGGCGGGGTGTTCATCGCGAAGTAAAGACCCGGTTCGATGATGGACGCAGCAACCAGCGCCATAATCGCCACGAAGGACTCCATCAGCATTGCGCCGTAGCCAATGAAACGCGCGTCGGTTTCATTAGCCAGCAGTTTCGGCGTCGTACCGGAAGAGATCAGTGCGTGGAAGCCAGATACCGCACCACAGGCGATGGTAATGAACAAGAACGGGAACAGAGCACCTTTCCACAGCGGGCCAGTACCGTCAATGTACTGGGTCATCGCAGGCATTTTCAGTTCCGGGTTCAGCACCACGATACCCAGCGCCAGGCCGACGATAACGCCGATTTTCAGGAAGGTTGCCAGATAGTCGCGCGGTGCGAGGATCAGCCACACCGGCAGCAATGCGGAAACAAACGCATAGCCAATCAGCGCGAAGGTAATGGTGGTGTCTTTAAAGGTCAGTGCCGGACCCCAGTACGGATCGTGAGCAATCACGCCACCGAAGTAGATAGAGGCAACCAGCAGCACGATACCAATGACAGAGACTTCACCCACACGCCCCGGACGGATAAAGCGCATGTAGATACCCATAAACAGCGCAATCGGTACGGTTGAGCAAACGGTGAAGACACCCCACGGACTTTCGGCCAGGGCTTTAACCACAATCAGCGCCAGGACGGCAAGGATGATGATCATGATTAAGAAACAGCCAAACAGCGCGATAGTCCCCGGTACTGGCCCCATCTCTTCTTTGATCATCTCACCGAGAGATGCGCCGTTACGGCGAGAGGAGATAAACAGCACCATAAAGTCCTGTACCGCACCGGCCAGCACTACCCCCGCCAGCAGCCACAGCGTGCCAGGCAGGTAGCCCATCTGTGCGGCGAGAACCGGACCGACCAGCGGACCAGCACCGGCGATAGCGGCGAAGTGGTGACCAAACAACACGTAACGGTTGGTCGGAACGTAGTTCAGACCGTCGTTGTTAATAACCGCAGGCGTCGCGCGCGTGGGGTCGAGTTTCATCACCTTCTGGGCGATGTACAGACTGTAGTAGCGATACGCCACCAGATACACCGACACAGAGGCGACCACGATCCACAGGGCGCTGACGTGCTCCCCCCGACGTAATGCAACTACCGCGAGGCAGAATGCACCGATGATTCCGAGAATCACCCAGGGTATGTGCTTGAATAGTTTTTTCGTATCCATAGTAAAACCTGGCATTTTACTCGTCGTCTTTTGGCTTACAGGTGCGGCAGTTGCGTTCGTTCACCCCTGTCACTTACTGTTGTAAGCTCCCGGGGATTCACTCACTTGCTGCCTTCCTGCAAACCAAAATTCATAGAGTAATTTGTTAATCATAGGCCGAAGCCGTTCTAGGTTTGCGTTGCGTTTGAGGAGGTAAATTGACCGCTATCCTGCAGTGATGTTGCCAGAGTTACGCGCGCGTAAAGTAAGGTAAATAACTGAGTGGTTATTTTAGGGACGTAAGCGGTCAGGAATGGCGGTGAGCGGTTGGGCAAGAATTATTCATCGGGTGGATATGTGATTGAGATCACAATAAAAATGCCCCTTCGACGAATGCGTGAAGGGGCTGGAGCTTAAATCGCAGCTTCCATTTCCAGCATCACCGGATGGAAACGGCGTTTAAAGTAGATAAGTCCGTGACCTTCTGCACTGAGGATGATGTTTTTAATCTCCACCAGATACACCAGATGTGTGCCAATTGCCTGCACATCGCGGATCTCACCTTCAAGACTGGCCAGCGAACCTTTCAGCACCGGCTGCGCCAGCGGACCTTTTTGCCAGCATGAGAGGCTAAAACGCTCTTCCATCGCCATGCCTGTCATGCCCGCGAAGTGGCGTGCCATCAGTTCCTGCTCATGGTTGAGGACGTTGACGCACAACTTACCGTTGCCCTGAAAAACCGGGTTCATCGCACTGTTGGCGTTAATGCACACCATCAGCGATGGTGGTGTATCCGTGACCGAGCAGACGGCCGTTGCCGTAATCCCGCATTGTCCGGCGTCGCCCTCGGTGGTGATAATATTTACCGCTGCCGACAGGCTGGCCATCGCGTCACGAAAGCGCAGGCGCTGTTCATCTAATTGCATCTTAACCTCCTGCTGCGTTATTTCAGCAGCTTATCCAGCATGTTGATATCGTCGTTGTTGTGCAAGTGCGGCACAGTCCAGCCGTTCTGGTCGTATTCCGACAGGCAGCGATCAACCATCGCCATCATCTTGTCCATATTGCCGGAGCTTTGTGCCTGGCGCAGACACTGTAGGCGAATCTCATCCTGGCTACCGGAGTAGTTGATTTCATACAGTTCGTGGCGACCACCAAACTCGCTGCCAATGGCGTCCCACATCAGTTTGAGGATCTTGATGCGCTGGACGTGATCCATACCATTCGAACCGCGCACATACTTCGCCAGATACTGGTCGATCTGCGGATTGTTCAGGTCACGGGCACTGGAAGGGAGATAGATCAGGCCACTGGTAACGTTGCGTTCGATAATGTTTTTGATCTTCGCGTAGGCCATTGGTGCCAGTACGCGATAGGTTTGCAGTGCGGCATGATCCGGTAAATAAGCCCCGTTGACCCACGGCGTCGCTTCAGAACACATCGAGTCACTCAATGCCCAGAAGGTGTTGCGCCACGCCACCACTTCACCGAGATCGGCCTGTACACCACGGAACTCCAGGGTGCCGGTACATTCGAGAGATTTTTTCAGCAGTGCTGTAATGAAGTCTAATTTCACTGCCAGGCGCACACAGGCTTGCAGCGGATACATACGGGCAAAACCGCCTTCCATTGTCCAGCGACGGCAGCGATCGAAATCGCGGTAGATCAGTACGTTTTCCCATGGGATCAGCACGTTATCCATCACCAGAATCGCATCGTTCTCATCGAAGCGGCTGGAGAGCGGGTAGTCGTATGGCGAGCCGGTAGCACCCGCGACCATCTCATAAGAGGCGCGGGAGATTAATTTCACGCCATCGGCATCCATTGGCGCAACGAACATCAGTGCGAAGTCCGGGTTTTCGCCCATCACTTGTGCCGAGCCGAAGCCAATCATGTTGTAGTGAGTCAGCGCCGAGTTGGTGGCAACCACTTTCGCACCGCTGACGATAATCCCGGCGTCAGTCTCTTTTTCCAGCTTGATGTAAACGTCTTTTACTTTATCGGTCGGCAAATGACGATCGATCGGTGGGTTAACAATCGCGTGGTTAAAGTAGAGGCCAGTTTCCTGAATACGGGTGTACCAGTTACGGGCGTTCTGCTCGAACTGACCGTAAAAGCCCGGATTCGCGCCCAGTGCGCAACCGAAAGCAGCTTTGTAGTCTGGGGTACGGCCCATCCAGCCATAGCTCAGGCGTGACCACTCAGCGATGGCATCGCGTTGCTGGCGCAGGTCGTCGGCACTTTTCGCCACGCGGAAGAATTTATGGGTATAGCCGCCGCTGCCGGTGTCGGTGTTCCAGCACAGAGAGTCCTGCATCTCCGGTTTGTGTAGCGCGTCGTACAGTTGGGCAACAGACGCTGCCGCATTACGAAATGCCGGATGAGTAGTGACGTCTTTCACTCGCTCGCCATAGATATAGATCTCGCGACCATCCTGCAGGCTTTTCAGATACTCTTCCCCGGTGAACGGACGTTGGGTACTGGCGCGGAAATCTTCTGGTTTCATGTCGACCTCTACAGTATTAATCGGAATACGATTGTTAATTTTGTGTGTTGTTTTTGTTATTCAATTGAAGCTTGCAGGGGCGATTACGGGAAGAGACTTTTGGGACAATGGCTGGTACTTTTCAGGTCGGGTACGGTTTTGTGATCGAGGTCGCTTTTAGCGATTTTTGACGTTACTAAATCCCCTTGCTCCAGGCGGAGAAAGGGGAATAGCAGGTGGTGCCTGGTTTCCCGTTAAGGCTAAGGGATTTTCACGTCACAGGTACTTTTTTGGCGCGATAAGCACTGGGCGAGCAACCGACTAAGCGATTAAAAAAGCGGGCAAAATAAGCCGGATCTTTAAAACCGAGTTGCCAGGCAATATTGTTCACTGCGTTATCAGAAAACAGCAGCAGCCGTTTGGCTTCTCGCAGCTGCCTGTCGAAAATCAACCGTTTTGGTGGACGGTTGGCAAAGCGGCGGCAGATGTCCGTGAGGCGTGATTCGGTGATATGCAGTTCGTTAGCGTAATCCGGTACTGTCCAGTGCTGATGAAAATGGCTTTCAATCAGCATATTAAAACGCTGGAACAGTTTTAATTCTCCGCGCATTCCGCTGGCGGCATGGTCGTCGAGTTTTGCATTACGCAGCAGTAGGGTGAATACTGCCTGTGCCAGTAACGTCAGGGTGTGTTCCCGTCCAGGCAGTTGTTCTACCGATTCCCGCTCTATCAGTTGCCAATAGTGTTCCAGCGCCGCCAGTTCGTCGGGTTTATCTGCCAGTGACAGGCAAATCCCCGGCAGGCCGAAGGTTTCCCGAGTGCCCGGATAAAGAACTTCCAGCAGGGGCCAGATCAGATCTTCCCGTACCGTCAACACATGACCGTCGGCGTCAGACTCCGTAATAAACGCATGAGGTACTGACGGCGGCGTCAGGACAAACAGGGGCGCTTCCACCGAGTAGCGATGATCGTCAAGTTGTAGCTCAATCTGTCCGCTATTGAGGAAATGCATCTGAAAGTACTGTTCGTGGCGATGTGGCAGCATATGGCGGCCAAAAAATGCCGCCATGCGGGCGAACGACTGATAATGCACATCGTCCGTGCCCAGGCTTTCATCGTACTCTTTGCTGATATCAATATTGGCAATCTGACGGTCACACATCGTCGTTCCTTACGGGGTCGCTCGCGGACGGGAGGACTGCATTGGAATCGCCCAGATAATCCCCGCACCAATCACCAGCAGCGCGGCAACAAACCACAATCCACTGTTAAAGCTGCTGGTCAAATCTTTCAACCAGCCGATCATAAACGGACTTAACGCTGAACCAATGTTGCCAGTGGCGTTGATCACCGCAATACCGATCGCTCGTGCCCGCAGGCTGATGGACTGATCCGGTGTTGTCCAGAAAATCGCCATTGCGCTGAATGATCCGGTCGAAGCCATAATGATCCCCAGCATCTGGATCATGTTGTGATCAGTTGCCGAAGCCAGTAACCAACCTGCGGCAGCGAACAAATAAGGAAGGGCGGTGTGATGCCTTCGTTCCTGGCGGCGATCTGAGTGACGGCTCCAGTAGACCATCCCGAGAATGGTACAAATCTGCGGTACGGCGGCCAGCAGGCCGATGGTGATATTACTGCTGCCCTGATTAAAACTTTGCAGGATCTGCGGTGTCCAGATGCTGATCGCACTAAGTGTGTTGGTCAGGCAGAAATACGCCAGGGTATACATCATCACCACCGGAGTGAAGATCTCCCGCCACATACTGCGTTGTTGCATGGCGTGGTGGCTGATGGCTCCCTCTGGCTGAACCAGCGTCAGACGATCGTTATCCATCATCTCTTGCAGGCATTTTTTGTCTTCTTTCGTCAGCCACTTAGCTTTGTCCGGTGAGTCATCAAGCCAGAACCACACCATGACGCCGAGTAATACCGACGGGAAGCCTTCCAGCAAAAACAGCCACTGCCAGCCTTTTAATGCCATGACGCCATCCAGCGACAAAATGTAGCCGGAAACGATCGAGCCCAACGCTGTCGTTACCGGCATTGCTACCATAAACAAGGCGTTGGCACGGGCGCGGAAATAGGCCGGAAACCAGAAGGTTAAATACAGCAGAATACCAGGCAGAAAGCCGGCTTCGGTAATGCCAACCAGTATACGCAGTACGTACAAGCTGGTGGGGCCAGTGGCAAACATGGTGGCAGTAGAGGCGATGCCCCAGAGCACCATGATGGTGGCGATCCAGCGCCGCGCACCGACAATACTCAGCATAATGTTGCTGGGAATGCCGAAGATGACATAAGCGGCATAGAACAGGGTGGTAGCGAGGCCAAACATGGTGGCGCTCAGACCGAGGTCGCGTCCCATCGTGAGTCCGGCAAAGCCGATGTTGATGCGATCAAGGAACGAGAAGATAAACAGCACGAACAGAAAGACGATCAGGCGGCGAAATAGCTTCTTAATAACCGCCTGTTGTCCGGCAGTCAGCGCTTTATGCTGATTCGCCGGATCGATACTCTCCGGTATGGCAGGTGAGGTGTCGCTCATTTTTCTTCCTCTAATGGGATTTTTGTAGGGTACGACAAGGTTTATGGCGGATGCGCACAAACGCCTTATCCGGTCCGCGATTTGGTACGGCTTTTTGCCGGATGCGGCGTAAACGCCTTATCCGGCCTACGGTTTGGTGCGAGTGTAGGCCGGATAAGCGCAGCGCATCCGGCATTAATACACGCCGGGCTTCACGGCGGTGGCCTGCGCACCAAACCGTGCTGCCAGCGCTTCAGCGGCGCGGGCGAGCAGGGTGGTGTCAACGCCGACGGCGACAAACAGCGCGCCCAGTTCCAGATAGCGTTTTGCCAGTTGCTCATTGGCGATCAGGATCCCCGGCGCTTTGCCCGATTCACGGATCTGCACGATCGCCTGCTCAATGGCGGCCTGTACTTCCGGGTGCTGCGGATTACCGGCATAACCCATATCGGCGCTCAGATCCGCCGGGCCGATAAACACGCCGTCGACCCCTTCCACGTCCAGAATCTGCAGTAAGTTCTTCATTGCCTCACGCGTTTCGATCTGCACCAGCACGCACATTTGATCGTTGGCTTTTTGCAGGTAATCAGGAATGCGATTCCAGCGCGAGGCTCGGGCCAGCGCACTGCCCACACCGCGAATACCGGCGGGGGGATAACGGGTGGCGCGTACCGCTTCACGGGCTTCGTCAGCGTTTTGTACCATCGGCACCAGCAAGGTTTGTGTGCCGACGTCCAGCAGTTGTTTGATTTGCACCGGATCGTTCCACGACGGACGTACTACCGGCTGGCTGGGGTAGGGCGCAATCGCCTGTAGCTGGGTGAGCACGGTTTGCACGTTATTCGGCGCGTGCTCACCGTCGATCAATAACCAGTCGAATCCTGCTCCGGCCAGTAACTCCGCGCTGTAGCTGCTGCTCAGCCCCAGCCATAATCCGATCTGCGGGCGGCCTGCTTTCAGCGCCGCTTTAAAACTGTTTTCCATCGTTCTCTCCTTAAACAAAGCGGCAGCTAATGGAACCCATGTTGCCGTAATCGACGTGGAAGGTGTCGCCCTTACGCGCCGGAACCGGGCGGGTGAACGAACCACCGAGAATGATTTGCCCGGCTTCCAGTTGTACGTCATAGGGTGCGAGTTTGTTCGCCAGCCAGGCCACGCCGTTTGCCGGATGATTCAGCACACCAGCGGCGACGCCGGTTTCTTCAATCACGCCATTGCGATACATCAGGGCGGAGATCCAACGCAGATCCAGTTCGTCTGGTTTGATCGGACGACCGCCGAGGATCACTCCGGCGTTGGCGGCGTTATCAGAAATGGTGTCGAACACTTTGCGCGGGCGCTGGGTTTCCGGATCGATGTTGTGGCAGCGAGCGTCGATCAGCTCCAGCGCCGGGATCACATAGTCCGTGGCGTTGTAAACGTCGAACAGCGTGCAGTTTGGCCCACGCAGCGGTTTTGCCAGCACGAAAGCCAGCTCCACTTCAATGCGCGGCACGATAAAGCGATCGGTCGGGATATCGCTGCCATCGTGGAAGAACATGTCATCCAGCAGCGCGCCGTAATCCGGTTCGCTGATCTGCGAGCTTGCCTGCATCGCTTTCGAGGTCAGGCCGATTTTGTGGCCTTTCAGCGTGCGACCTTCGGCGATTTTCAGGCGAACCCATTCGCGCTGCACCGCGTAAGCGTCTTCGATGGTGATCTCCGGGTAATCCAGCGAGATCGCGCGGATCTGTTCGCGCTGTTTTTCTGCCTGATCCAGACGCTGGGCGATCAGGGTGTGGGTGTGTTTATCGAACATAGCGATATCCTGTGGCATTGCCGGATGCGGCTGCGCCTTATCATCCGGCCTGGAAGCTGGTGCAAATTTATTTAAACAACGCGTGCACGTTGTTTTGTTTAAAATTCAGCGTCGGGTGCAGCTCTGCAATCTCAAATGAAAGCGCCAGGTAACGGCTCTCCATCAGTGAGGCGAAGTGCGTTTTAATCAGATCAAACAGCATTTCGCCCACTTCCTGACGGCTTTCCAGGCTGCGCCCGCTGCCGATTTTTAGCGTCATATGCACAAAGGCGTAATCGTGCTTGCCATCAGCCATTTGCCAGGTATCGATCCAGTGCGCCCGGCTACGTATTCCCCCAAGCGGAAAAATCCCCGTTGCCGCCAGTGCAGTGTTAACACTGGCAAACAGCTCAGGTAAGCGGGCTTCTTCACGAATATTTTCAGTACATTCCACGATAAAGTGCGGCATGGTGGTTCCTTACGCGGGAAGCGGGAAAACAGCGTTAACCTGACCGGTGCCAGAGCTTGGGAATAGCTCGGTGATAAACTCCACCTTGCCGTCGTATTTATCCCAGCCGAGCATCCCCAGCAGCATCACCGTGTCGTGCATATTGCCTTCGCCGTAGCAGTAGTCGGCGTACTCCGGCAGCATATTGCAGAACTCTTTGAACTGGCCTTCGCGCCACAACTTCACCACGCGCTCGTCCATCTGGCGGTCGAACTCGCGGGTGTAGCTGTTCATCCCTTCTTCTGCACGCTGATCGTCAATAAAGCGGTGCGATAACGAACCGCTGGCAAGGACCGCCACGGTGCCGTCGTACTGTTCGATCGCTTTCAGAATCGCTTCGCCCAGCTTGCGGCTGTCAGCAAAATCGTGAACCGTGCAGAAAGCCGAAATGGAGACCACTTTGAAGTGCTTGTCTTCATTCATGTAGCGCATCGGTACCAGCGTGCCGTATTCCAGTTTCAGGCTGGGAATGTTGTGCGCTTTTGCCCGCACGCCGAGCTTTAAGGCTTCATCGGCAATAAGCTGCCCCAACTCCGGGTTGCCCTCGTAGTTGTAGGTCATATCGCGGATAAAATGCGGCAGCTCGTTGCTGGTGTAGACGCCTTCAAAATGGTCTGCACAGTTGATGTGATAAGCACTGTTGACCAGCCAGTGGGTATCGAAAACGATAATGGTATCGACGCCCATTTCCCGGCAACGCTTGCTGATCTCTTTATGCCCGTCGATCGCGCCCTGGCGGCAACCGTGGTTTTTCCCTGGCAGTTCAGAGAGATACATCGACGGTACGTGCGTGATCTTGGCGGCTAACGCTAACTTACCCATATCAGACTCCCCATTTCGGAATTGGATGGTCGCCCATGGAAATGCAGACGTTCTTCATTTCCGCGAACACTTCGAAGCTGTACTCACCGCCTTCACGCCCGGTGCCGGAGGCTTTTACGCCGCCAAATGGCTGGCGCAGGTCACGCACGTTCTGGGTGTTGACGAACACCATGCCAGCTTCAATGCCACGCGCCAGGCGTAACACTTTGCTGACATCCTGTGTCCAGATGTACGACGCGAGGCCGTACTCCACGTCGTTTGCCAGACGTAAGCCTTCGGCTTCGTCTTTAAACGGCAGCAGGCAGGCGACCGGCCCGAAAATCTCTTCCTGGGCGACGCGCATACGGTTATCAACGTCTGCCAGCACGGTTGGGCGCAGGAAGTTGCCGCCTTTCAGGTGCGCAGGCAGGTCGGACGGTTTATCCGGGCCGCCCGCCAGCAGGGTTGCGCCTTCTTCAATGCCGAGACGGATATAGCCGGAGACTTTTTCCCAGTGCTGCTGGCTAATAAGCGCGCCAACCTGGGTATTCGGATCGTTCGGATCGCCCACGCGCAGACGGTTGGCGCGTTCGGCAAAGCGTTTAACGAATTCCGGGTAGATGCTTTGCTGAATAAAGATGCGCGAACCGGCGGTGCAGCGTTCGCCGTTGATCGAGAAGATGGTGAACAGGGCGGCGTCCAGCGCGCGTTCAATATCGGCATCTTCAAAAATCAGCACCGGCGATTTACCGCCCAGTTCCATGGAGTATTTTTTCAGCCCGGCGTTTTTCATGATGTTGCGCCCGGTGGCCGTACCGCCGGTGAACGACACGGCACGTACGTCATGATGACGAACCAGCGCATCCCCTGCGGTTGCGCCGTAGCCCTGTACCACGTTCAGCACGCCTGCCGGAATACCGGCTTCCAGCGCCAGCTCACCCAGGCGGTCAGCGGTCAGCGGGGAGAGTTCCGACATTTTCAGTACCGCGGTATTGCCCAGCGCCAGACACGGCGCGACCTTCCATGTGGCGGTCATAAACGGTACGTTCCACGGCGATACCAGCGCACAAACGCCCACCGGCTGCACCAGCGTGTAGTTGAGCATCTTGTCGTCAACCGGATAGGTCTTGCCGTTCATCTGCTGGCAGACTTCCGCGAAAAATTCAAAGTTGTGGGAAGCGCGTGGGATCAACACATTTTTGGTCTGATGGATCGGCAGGCCGGTGTCCGCGGTTTCCATCGCGGCGATCTCTGGCACGTTCTGGTCGATCAGATCGCCCAGACGGCGCATCAGGCGCGCACGCTCTTTCATTGGCAGATTGGCCCATCTCGGGAACGCCTCTTTCGCTGCCGCTACCGCCTGATTGATCTCCGCTTCACCGCCAGAGGCCACATCCGCCAGCACTTCACCCGTTGCCGGATTGGTGGTCTGGAAGTAGTCGTTACCTGCAAAATTTTTGCCGTTGATCCAATGATTTACTTTTTTCATTTCGCTGTTTCCTCACTCACAATTCGGTTCACCAGGCGGCCCACGCCTTCTACTTCCACCACTACTTCATCGCCAGGCACCACGTCAGATAAGCCTTTTGGTGTGCCGGTGGCGATCATGTCGCCCGGATTCAGGGTCATAAATTCGCTTAAGTAGGCGATCAGGAAGGGCACGCTGAAGATCAGATCGGCGGTGGTGCCTTGCTGGAGTAACTCGCCGTTGACGAAGGTGCGAAGGGTCAGATTATGCGGGTCCGGGATCGCCTCTTTCGGCACGATGGTTGAAAGCATCGGCGTCAGTCCGTCGCGGCTTTTTACCCGCAGGTTAGGGCGGTAGTAGTTTTCCAGATAGTCGCGAATGGCGTAGTCGTTACACACGGTGTAGCCCGCGACATAATCCATGGCATCGGCTTCGCTGACGCTACGCGCCTGTTTGCCAATAACTACCACCAGCTCCGCTTCATAGTGCATGTATTCAATATTGTTTGGACGCACGGAGGTCTGGTTATCGCCAGTGAGGGTATTTGGCGCTTTCAGGAACACCAGCGGTTCTTCCGGTGGCTTAAATTCCAGTTCGCTGGCGTGGTCGGCGTAGTTCAGGCCGAGGGCAAACAGCGTGCCGTGCGGGTGTGGCTGCGTTGGGAAGCTCTTGCGCGTGGTCACTTCACGTTCGTCCACTACCGGATTTTCCAGCGGCGGGAAACCTTCTGCGAGAACACGAACGCGATCGCCTGGCTGTATTTCCACGCGCGCCTGTGGCGTGCCGAGCAGAATGGCATCGCCTGGATTCAGTGTGGCAAATTCGCTCAGGGCGCTCAGCAACTGCGCGGCGTTACGTTGTAAATCGGCGGTATTCCAGTGATCGGCAGGACGCCCGTTGATCTCGGTATAGATGGTCAGATTATCGACATTGCTGAGAGCCACGGTTTCGCCAATGGGGCAGAATCCATCACGACATTTTGCTTTGATTGCCGGGCGGTAAAAGCTCTCTTCCGGCAGGCTGACGTCGTTAGCCAGCGCATATCCGGCGATGTACTCTGCCGCATCTTCTTCACCTACTTTCGTCGCCGTTTTTCCCACAATCAGCGCAACAGTCGCACCGCTCAGTACCTTTTCACCCTGTGGAAAGGGAATCGGTTCACCGCAACCAATCACCGTATTGCGCGGTTTAATAAACCAGACCGCAGTTTTAGGCGGGGCTTTGTAGGGGGATTGCTGGAACGCTTCCTGCCATGCATCAAGTTGGCTGCGATGGTTCAACGCTACGGCGAAGATAGTGCCTTTCATTACCACTCCTCGGATTCGATCATTTTAATCATTAATATGTTAATGATTACTTTTATTCCCGATTGCGTAGTTTGGCAAAAGTAAGTGATGTAAATGTGATCTAATTAACAAACTATTTACATTTAAAGATAATAAAATATTAAATATCAGCAAGTTAACAAAACATGCTCAATTTTGATAAAATGAAGAATTGCAGGGGCAGCGCAGTCCCGGTAACGTGATGATTAACTGTTTCTATATTAATGATTTTGAATTTTTCAGGGGAAAGATAATGCACGACTCTCTAACCATTGCGTTGCTCCAGGCGCGAGAAGCGGCGATGAGTTATTTTCGCCCAATCGTTAAACGGCATAATTTGACTGAGCAACAGTGGCGCATCGTGCGTATTCTGGCGGAAAGCCCATCAATGGATTTTCACGATCTGGCGTATCGCGCCTGCATTTTGCGCCCAAGCCTGACCGGGATCCTTACGCGGATGGAACGCGACGGTTTAGTGTTGCGATTAAAGCCGATCAATGATCAGCGGAAGCTCTATATCTCGCTAACCAAAGAGGGGCAGGCGCTGTATAACCGCGCTCAGACACAGATTGAAGAAGCCTATCGGCAGATTGAAGCTCAGTTTACTGCCGAGAAAATGCAACAGTTAACCCATCTGTTAGAGGAATTTATTGCTCTGGGCAATTCCCGACAAGAAGACATCCCGGGCGATAATGAATAACTTTTTAGTATCTGATAACCAGCGCCTGGTTTTTCCATGGATGGCGGGTTACACCTTTTCATAAAGTTTTTGCTTTCTAGGCCGAAAATCTTGCATCGGTCCACAGGAAAGAGAAACCATGTTAAAACGTATCAAGATCGTGACCAGCTTACTGCTGGTTTTGGCTGTTTTTGGCCTTTTACAACTGACATCAGGCGGTCTGTTCTTTAATGCCTTAAAGAATGACAAAGAAAATTTCACTGTTTTACAAACCATTCGCCAGCAGCAATCCACGCTGAATGGCAGCTGGGTCGCGTTGTTGCAGACGCGTAACACCCTCAACCGCGCGGGTATCCGCTACATGATGGATCAGAATAATATTGGTAGCGGTTCAACCGTTGCTGAGCTGATGCAGAGTGCCAGTATTTCGCTGAAACAGGCGGAAAAAAACTGGGCGTATTACGAAGCGTTGCCGCGTGACCCGCGTCAGAGCACCGCCGCAGCGGCAGAGATCAAACGTAATTACGATATTTATCACAATGCGCTGGCGGAGCTGATCCAACTATTAGGTGCAGGCAAAATCAACGAGTTCTTTGATCAGCCGACCCAGGGATATCAGGACGGTTTCGAGAAGCAGTATGTGGCTTACATGGAGCAAAACGATCGGCTCTATGATATCGCCGTCAGCGATAACAATGCCTCCTACAGCCAGGCTATGTGGATTCTGGTGGGCGTGATGATCGTCGTACTGGCGGTCATCTTCGCCGTCTGGTTCGGTATTAAAGCCTCGCTGGTAGCGCCAATGAATCGCCTGATTGACAGCATTCGTCATATTGCAGGCGGCGATCTGGTGAAACCGATTGAGGTGGATGGCTCTAATGAGATGGGGCAACTGGCAGAGAGTTTGCGCCATATGCAGGGAGAGCTGATGCGTACCGTCGGTGATGTGCGCAACGGGGCCAATGCCATCTATAGCGGTGCCAGCGAAATCGCCACCGGCAATAACGATCTCTCTTCGCGCACCGAGCAACAGGCCGCTTCGCTGGAAGAGACGGCAGCCAGCATGGAGCAACTGACCGCAACGGTGAAGCAGAACGCCGAAAATGCGCGCCAGGCCAGCCATCTGGCGTTAAGTGCTTCTGAAACGGCGCAACGCGGTGGCAAAGTGGTGGATAACGTGGTGCAGACTATGCGCGATATCTCCACCAGTTCGCAGAAAATCGCCGATATTATCAGCGTAATTGACGGCATTGCCTTCCAGACCAATATTCTGGCTTTGAACGCGGCGGTTGAGGCTGCGCGTGCGGGTGAGCAAGGGCGCGGTTTTGCGGTGGTTGCGGGAGAAGTGCGTAATCTGGCCCAGCGTAGCGCCCAGGCGGCTCGTGAAATTAAAAGCCTGATTGAAGACTCGGTGGGGAAAGTGGATGTTGGCTCTACGCTGGTCGAAAGCGCCGGGGAAACAATGGCGGAGATTGTCAGTGCTGTGACCCGCGTGACGGACATTATGGGCGAAATAGCTTCTGCTTCTGATGAGCAGAGCCGTGGTATCGATCAGGTTGGCTTAGCGGTTGCTGAGATGGACCGGGTAACTCAACAGAACGCCGCGCTGGTGGAAGAATCTGCCGCCGCCGCCGCCGCGCTGGAAGAGCAGGCCAGTCGCCTGACCGAAGCTGTGGCAGTGTTCCGGATTCAGCAACAGCAGCAACAGCAGCGTGAAACATCGGCTGTGGTAAAAACCGTGACGCCAGCTACGCCGCGTAAAATGGCAGTGGCAGATAGCGGGGAGAACTGGGAAACGTTTTAATCGCCATAAAAATGCCCGATAAGCAAAATGTTATCGGGCATAGGGAGATTAATCTTTACGTGGGTCGTTGATCGGCTGACGAACCAGGAAGATGTACGCCAGTGCCCCCGCTGCGGTGACGTAACCGCAGATGATTAGTGCCAGACGGAATGAGTGGGTGGTATCAACAATAAAACCAGTAATGATCGGCGCAAAAGAGGCGCAGATGAAGCTGGCAAAGTTCTGGATACTGCCCACCGACGCAGTCATGCGAGAAGCAACTGCGACGTGGATCAAGCCCCAGCAGGATGTTCCGGCAAAGTGAATACAGAACAGTGCCATGCCAATCAGCAGAACCGCTGTCATGGATGTTGTCGCTTGCGGTACGACCAGCGTAAAGGCGGCAGAACAGAACATCCCGGCAATAATGCAGATCTTACGGCTTTTAATCGGAGCCATTCCCCCTTTGACCAGCCAGTCAGTAACGTAACCGTTGACCAGCATCCCGGCAGCCCCAAACAGGAAAGGGATAGCCGCCATCAACCCTGTGCTTTTTAAATCCAGGTTATAGGCTGTTTGCAGGTAACCAGGTAACCAGGAAGCCAGGCCAGATACAGCCACGCAGTGTAGTTGATGCCACTGAATCTGAGCATCATTCCCCACATTGTACGGTTACGGAACAGGCTGCGCCATTCGGCAAAACTGAGCGGATCTCGGCGGGCATTGACGCTACCTGCATTGAGATAAGCTTGTTCAACGGCAGTCAGTTCTACGTGCTCGCGGTTGCGATAGAGCATATACCAGCCGATGGCGAGAAAAATCCCCAGTACACCAATGGTAATAAACATCCCGCGCCAGCCCATCACCAGCATCATCGCCGCCAGAATCGGTGGGCTTACGGCAACGCCAATGGTAGAAGCTGCGTTGAAGAAGCCCATCGGGCGTCCGCGCTCTTTGATGTTGAACCAGTCGTTAATGACTTTTACACCGCATGGGTTCATCGGCGCTTCACCAATCCCCATACCGATACGCACCAACACGAACTGCGTAAAGTTGTGCACCATGCCAGACATTGCCTGGAACAGTGACCAGAAGAACATCCCCAGTCCCAGCATCAGGCGTGGGCCTTTACGATCCAATAGTGGGCCGCAAGGAAGTTGCGCAATCCCGTAAGCGAGTGAAAACACGGAGAGCAAAGCGCCGATTTCGGTGGCACTTAATCCCAATTCTTCACGAATCGTTAAATTTGCTACCGACAGCGAACTGCGGTCGAGATAATTGATTACCGCCGCAAAAAATAATAACAACATGGCGGTGGTTTGAATGCGTTTAATTCGGGTACTGCGTTGAACTAATCCATCTGGTGGCACGGGAATATCTGCCGACGAAGATGGAGTAAATGAAGAACGCGGATCGAGGGTGATATTTTCTTTTTCCACGCCGGACTCCTGTATTTATAATTTTAATTGTTTACGTAATTGTGCATTACGCAAGGTTGACATTAACGGCAGGTTAACGTTTTAGGACTTTACTACCGCTCACAAAAACATTTTTAGTCTACTGTTTGTGAGCACAGGCAAGCGGGCATTTCCCGGTATTTATCTTTTGATAAAACCGTGCACCCGCTAATAGTTTGCTGTTTTTAATCCGTACTTAATGAGCATAACGCGTGTTCTCATTAATGGATCGAATCATTGATTGTTTAGCTGAATTCAAATGGTTACGGAGCGCAAGGGTGGCATCAAGGTCACTGCGGCAAATCAGAGCGCTGAGAATGGTCATATGCTCATCGACGGCAATGATATTGCGCTGTTTAAGATCGCTTTCGTCCCATTGATAGTGAAAATGAAAGATGACTGAGATGATCTCAAGCGATTGATCAAAAAAGATATTGTCGGCAGCTGAAAGCAGTAAGGAGTGAAAATCTCTGTCAAGTTGCGAGAACATGCGAAAGCTATTGCCGATGTTGTCACGCAGTAGCCGATGACGTTCGAGCATGGTTTTCGCCTGCAGCCAGCGGGGATCATGATCAGGCAGGTTGAGAAAGTGCTGAAGTGAATGTGTTTCGAGCATTTCGCGTAGCTCAAACAGCTGCTCGGCGTAGGATTGATCGAATTGCTTCATGCTCCACTGGCCGCGCTTTTCGCTTTGAATAAGATTATAACGGCCGAATTTTAAAAGATATTCTCTTACAACCACCGGGCTGACACCCGCGGCCCGAGCCAGTTGCAGTTCAGAAAAAGTTTCCCCTGGGCGTAACTGGCGCTGGTTTATCATCGTGAAAAAAGCCTGCTCAAACACTTTGTTTTGTTCACTCATTGAAGCGGTAGTACAGGCGAAACCGTCATCGTGGTCAGGTTTACGCGCAATAGCATAGTCGTTGCCA
>ENA-UERT01000764-UERT01000764.1-human-gut-metagenome-genome-assembly--contig:-NODE-764-length-24113-cov-9.271301_pt1 | contig 24113 bp, 22 predicted proteins | sample MGYA00242996_ERZ507997 | MGnify/ENA primary metagenome ERZ507997 (study PRJEB26167, sample SAMN06115458) | human gut metagenome | host: Homo sapiens | place: China:Neimenggu | collected 2014-11-07... | reverse complement strand
TGCCCAAAGTCGGAATCGAACCAACGACACGAGGATTTTCAGTCCTCTGCTCTACCAACTGAGCTATCTGGGCATCCCGGTCAGCAATGATTTGTATTACCGACAACGGTGATATCATACCTTTTTTTAGAAAAAATGTCAAGCATTTTTAAAAACTTTTTTAAAAATTTTTTCAGAGGGCTATATCAGGTATATTCTTTCCGGCCGCTGGCATCGGGAATTCCTTCTTCTTCCCGGTATTTTGCAACGGTGCGGCGGGAGATGGAGATCCCCTTTTCCGTCAGCTTTTCTCCAAGAAGGCGGTCGCTGTAAGGCTTCTTTTTATTTTCCTCAGCAATGATCTCATGGAGCAGCTGTTTGATCTTACGGGCTGTCACTGCTTTGGAAGGATCGTCGGACTTCTCTGTCGATGAAGTTGAAGTTCCCACATTTCTGGAAAAGAAGAAATTCATGGGATATACGCCCCAGGAGCACTGGAGATATTTCTTGCTTACTGCACGGCTGACAGTGGACTCATGGATCCCTAAGATTTCCGCGATATCTGTCATACGCAGTGGTTTTAAATAATTAGGACCATGGGAGAAAAATGCTTCCTGGCGCTCTAAGATCACTCTGGATACGTCCATCATGGTCTTACTGCGCTGGGTGATGCACTGTTTGACCCATTCGGCCTGGCGGATCTTATTTCCAAGGTATTCTTTTAATTCCTGGGAGTCAGGTGCCTGGTTCATCTGGCGGTAGTAGCTGTTGACTTCAATGCCCGGGTACATGGACTCATTTAATAAAATGTCAAAATGGTCCTTGAACTTTACAATGGTCACATCCGGTATGATATAGCGCAGCTGGTCACGGCTGCTGAAAGATACTCCCGGTTTTGGATTTAAGGATTTGATGATCTGGCAGTAACCGGCTGCTTCCCCGGAAGAAAGATGGAGGGCTCTGGCAATGGCCGGGATCTGGTTTTTCGCTACCATATCCAGGTGATTGTCGATCAGGGACTCCATAACAGGTGTGAGCATTTTTTTACGTTCTAACTGAAGCTTTAGACATTCTTCCAGGTTAAAGGCACAGACCCCTGCAGGATCTAAGGATTTTAACTCTTCTAAAATACGGTCGATGGTTTCTGTATCCGTTTTAAAATAAGCGGCAATGTCTTCCTGTGTTTCCGTCAGGTATCCCCGGTTATCCAGACTGTCCAGACAGAAGTGGATGATCTCGGTTTCCTGTTCGGAAAAATCTTCACTGATCAGCTGGGACCATAGATAGTCAGCTAATGTTTCCCCTTCGTCTGTATTAATGTTCCAGGTGTCTTTAAAATCGTAGTCGTCATCATTATTCTGACGCTGATATAAATAATAGTTTTCCTCATTAAAAGAATTCAGCCACTGCTGCTGTTCAATAGACTCTTTCTGGCTGTCCCCGGCAGCCGGTTCTACAATGTCGATCACCGGATTTTCCAGTGCAAGATCATTTATGTAGGTATTTAATTCCTGTGATGTCATCTGAAGGATCTCAGCAGACTGGATCATACGTTGTGACAAGACCTGTGACTGTTTGACCTGTAGTTTCAGATCCATAGTGTTTCCCTCTCTTTTTCGGTTAGTGTGTGATAAATTGATCCACAAACACATGCTGACGCGCTTCTTATAGTATAACATAAATCCAAAATGGCTACAATGGCGGGGATTTTATCTGACAGTAATCTAATAGTAATACGGCAGATAATTTGCTATAATAAAGAAAGCAGGCAGCTGTAAAATGTAAGAAGAAAAACAGTTAAGAACAGCTCAAAATAACAGGAGGAGGAAAAAGAATGAAGTACAGAACCATGCGCTTTATTGGAGGAGAGGAGAATGTATCCCTTTTGGGACTGGGATGTATGCGTTTCCCTTTAAATGAGGACGGGACCATTGATGAGGCGCAGGCAGAGGCAATGATCGGAAGAGCATTAAATGCAGGCATCAATTATATTGATACGGCCTATCCTTATCATAAGGGAGAAAGCGAGCCATTTTTAGGCAGAGCCCTGAAAAAATATCCGCGAAACAGCTTTTATCTGGCAACAAAACTGCCGGTATGGCTGGTGAATTCTGTGGAAGATGCGGAAAGACTGTTTAAGGAGCAGTTATCCAGGCTCCAGACCAAATACATTGACTATTACCTGCTTCATGCCTTAGATGCCGGCAGATGGGAAAAACTGGTAAAAGAAGGGATCATTGAATGGGCAGAAGCGAAGAAGGCAAGCGGAAAGATCCGTCATCTGGGCTTTTCTTTCCACGATACATACCCGGTATTCAGAGAGATCCTTACTTACCGTCAGTGGGATTTCTGCCAGATCCAGTATAATTATATTGACACCCAGGTACAGGCCGGGGATAAAGGCTATGAGCTTGCAGCAAAAATGGGCGTTCCTATGGTGATCATGGAACCTGTAAAGGGCGGCCGTCTGGCAAACCTGCCGGAAGAGGCAAAAGAAGCCTTAAATGAGGCAGATCCGGACCGTTCTGCTGCTTCCTGGGCTCTGCGCTGGGTAGGAAGCCATGAAAATGTAAAAGTGATCTTAAGCGGAATGTCCTCTATGGAACAGTTAGAAGATAATCTGGAAACATTTGGAAAATTTCAGCCGCTGACAGAAGCGGAAGAGGAAGCAGTTGAGAAGGCAGCAGACCTGATCCGCAGCCGGGTGAAAAATGGCTGTACTTCCTGCCGTTACTGTATGCCATGTCCATTTGGGGTAAACATTCCGGAAATGTTTTCCATCTGGAATAACTGTGCCATGTTTGATGAGGAAGAAAAAGCGAAGAAAGCATACGCAGAACAGAAGGTCCAGGATGCATCTGCTGACCTTTGCAAAAAGTGCGGGGCATGCGAAAAAGCCTGTCCTCAGGGATTATCCATAAGGGCAGACCTTGAAAAAGTGGCAAAGGAACTGAATACAGAAGAGGCTTAATTTGCAAGGAAGCCTTTTCCGATGATCTCGCTGGAATTGGAGATCAGCATAAATGCAGTTGGCTCTACACGTTTTATGTAATTGCGAAGTTTTAATGCCTGGCTGCGTTTCATGGTGGTCATGATAACGGTCTTATCGTGATGGGTGAAAGCGCCTTCTGCGTGGTATACAGTAGCACTGCGGTTTAAACCATTGATAATGAAATCGCAGATTGGTTTTGGATCATCACAGATGATGTTGAAACATTTGCAAAGATTGATATTTTCAATTACATCATCGATCACCAGTGATTTTGCTGCAAGACCGATGGTGGAGAACAGGCCGGTCTCTACTCCGAAGATAAAGTAGGAAGCAACAACGGATGCAATGTCTACTAACATCAGCACGGTACCGATGTTCATGCTGGAATATTTCTTTAAGATCATGGCAATGATGTCGGTGCCGCCGCTGGATGCTCCAATATTAAAGAGGATCGCGGTTCCTACAGCCGGAAGGAAAATGGCAAACATCAGCTCTAAGAGCGGCTGGCTGGTGAGCGGTGCACTTAATGGGCAGAAACGCTCAAGAAGTGATAAGCTTACTGACATGACCATGGTTGCGTATACAGTCTTTAATCCAAAGCCTTTGCCCAGGAATAAAAATCCTAACAGCAGAAGGGCTGTATTGGTAACAGATGTAAAATCACTGGCGGACCAGTGTGTAAGCTGGCTGACTACAGTGGAAAAACCGGTAATTCCGCCAAATGCGAAGTGGTTTGGGAATTTGAAGAAATAAATTCCTACTACCATGATCCAGATGCTGACGGTAATTAATCCATATTCATAAATGGTACGCCAAAATGGACTTTTTATTTCTTTCATCATCATAATGACTTAAATGCTCCTTGATCATATTTCTTAATTTTATTAAGTGGGCTTTTCATATTCTTAACCCTCTCTTATAATAGTAGGGTAAAGCTACAAGTGCAATCACCTTTTTTACTAACATTGCCACAATAAAATGACTGTGATACGCGGGAGCGCGCAGGTATGAGTCATTCAGGAAGGAGAAGATAAATACTATGGAAAGAGAAGAACAGGAAGCCTGGGAACTGGCAAAACAGCTGGTGCAGATCGACAGCTCAGACCCGGGAGCCTATGAAGAGGAGATCGGTCTGTGGATCACAGACTGGTTTAAAAAGCAGATCACAGACTTTGGAGGTAAGCTGGCAGACCAGATCCATGTAAGTCGTCTGGAAGTTCTGCCTGGACGTTATAATGTAATGGCAAAGATCCCTGGAAAAACAGAGGGACCGGGACTTATTTATATCTGCCATATGGATACGGTTATGCTGGGTGATGGCTGGGATGAAGATATTTCCCCATTAGGTGCTATGGTACGTGACGGAAAAATGTATGGCCGCGGAGCCTGCGATATGAAATCCGGTCTTGCCTGCGCTTTAACTGCCTTTAAAAACATGGTAAAGAAAGTGGGAGAAAGGGGCGAACTTCCGGAGAAGCCATTTTCCATGATCTGCTCTGTAGATGAAGAGGACTTTATGCGTGGCGTAGAAGCTGCTATTAAGGCCGGCTGGGTCACAAAAGATGACTGGATCCTGGATACGGAGCCTACAGACGGACAGATCCAGGTGGCTCACAAGGGAAGAACCTGGTTTGAACTGACCATAACAGGAATTACCGCCCATGCAAGCAATCCATGGAAGGGAGCCGATGCCATTGCAGCCATGGCAGAAGCCATCAGCAGTATCAGAAAAGAGATCAAGGCATGCCCGAAGCATCATGACCTGGGAATTTCTACTGTTACTTTCGGTCAGATCACAGGCGGCTACCGTCCTTATGTAGTGCCGGACAGCGCGAAAGTATGGATCGATATACGTCTGGTGCCGCCTACAGATACAGCGGCAGCCAAAGCCATTGTAGACCGTGCAATCAGGAAAGCAGAGGAAGAGATACCGGGAGTAAAGGGAAGTTATATCATTACCGGTGACAGGCCTTATGTGGAAAAAGATGATCATTCTAAGCTTTTAGCAAATTTAAAGGCAGCAGTAAAGCAGACAACAGGAGAGGAAGCAGTGGTAGGTTCCTTTAATGGCTATACCGACACAGCAGTGATCGCAGGAACATTAATGAACCATAACTGTATGTCTTATGGACCGGGAAGTCTGGAGCTGGCGCACAAACCAAATGAGTTTGTTCCTTATGAAGATGTGTGCAGAGTGCAGAAGGTTTTAACAAAACTGGCAGAAAACGTATTGTTTGGATAGAAATCCATTAAAATTCCCCTTTATCCTCTTATGTTCTCTCGGAGTCTTTCCTGCACCTGCTTTTGTGGCTGATTTTCCGCCAGTCGCACCCGAATTTCATCAACGTACGCACCGCATACGTCTCAGAAATTTGGGCACAACTGACAAGAAATTTTCTCACAAAATCAGGCACAGAAAGATTCCGAGAGAACATTTTGCCTTTTACTGGAAAGTGTGTTATAGTGTAACCGATACAAACACTTATAGTTTGGCGAATGACTGAACTATATTTAGAAATCAAGGAGAAGAATTATGAAAGAGACCGCATTAGTGATCATGGCAGCTGGTATTGGCAGCCGTTTCGGCGGCGGCATTAAGCAGCTGGCGCCTGTAGGACCAAGTGGTGAGATCATCATGGATTATTCCATTCATGACGCTATCGAAGCCGGATTTAATAAAGTAGTATTTATTATCCGTAAGGATCTGGAGAAAGACTTTAAGGAGATCATCGGAAACAGGATCGAAAAGCAGATCCCTGTTATCTATGCATACCAGGAATTAAATGCTCTTCCAGAAGGATATGAAGTAACAGAAGGACGTACTAAACCATGGGGAACCGGCCAGGCAGTTCTTATGGTAAAGGGACTGATCGACTGCCCATTCCTGGTAATCAATGCAGATGATTACTACGGAAAAGAAGGCTTCCGCAAGATCCATGAATATATGGTAAATGAAATGACCGAGGACGGCGATGTATATGACATCTGCATGGGCGGTTTCATTTTAAAGAATACCCTTAGCGACAACGGCGCTGTTACCAGAGGCGTTTGCGAAGAGGAAAACGGTATCTTAAAGAAAGTAACTGAGACTTATGATATCCGTATGATGGAAGATGGACTTCATGCAGCTGACGAAGCAGGAAATCCTGTAAAGGTTCAGCCAGAGCAGCTTGTTTCCATGAATATGTGGGGACTTCCAGTAAGCTTCTTAAATGAGCTGGAAAAGGGCTTCCCGGAATTCTTAGACAGCTTAAAGCCAGGTGATATCAAGGCAGAATACCTGCTTCCAAAGATCATCGACAAATTAGTACATGAAGGTAAGGCAAAAGTCCGCGTTCTGGATACACCAGATAAGTGGTTTGGTGTTACTTACAAAGAGGACAAGCAGGCAGTTGTAGACGCAATCAAGGGTCTGATCGATGCCGGAGTTTATAAAGAGAAATTATTTGATTGATCAAATGGATCAAATTCAGGATGAGAAAAGGGCTTTCCGCAATGGAAGGCTCTTTTTTGTATCTGAATTTTATATCTGAAAAGAATAAAACCAACTTTCCCCGCCTATACTATAAAAACGAAACCAGTTACAGGATAACAGGTAAAGTATTTATCATTTATAGTAAACAGATACCGGGGTGGAGAACTTGGCGATGAGATTGTGGAAGTCTTTTCGGGTACAGCGAAGGGACGAGATTTCTTATTATGATACAATGGGAGAGTTTGAAGCGGAGCGGTTTGCCGTAAATTTAAACCAGCTGATCGCAGAGGCAATGGCGGAAAAACAGAAGGCCGGAGTGATATTTCTCTGTATTGGAACGGACCGTTCCACAGGAGACAGTCTGGGGCCTTTGGTAGGTCATAAGCTGCGAAAATGCAGATTAAAAAAAGCAGCTGTGATCGGGACGTTAGACAAACCGGTCCATGCTATGAACCTGGAAGTTTATGCAGCTTATATCCGTACTCATTTTCCGGATCATGTGATCGTGGCCATAGATGCTTCTGTGGGAAGTCCGGATCACGTTGGATTTGCAACATTGGGGAAAGGCGCTCTTCAACCGGGGCTGGGAGTTTCCAAAGAACTGATGGAAGTAGGAGACATTTCCATAACAGGGATCGTGGGAGGTCCCGGAAGCCATGATCCGGTGATGTTACAAAGTGTGCGTCTTTCCATGGTAATGAAAATGGCAGACTGCATTTGCGAAAGCATTACCCTTGTCGAACGATTTTGGGAAAATACAGCCATAATATGACAAAATTTTTGCATTCCTTTTGCTACTCTTAGGTGAGAGCGTAAACAGATAAGAACAGCAAAAGGGGTGTTAAAATATGGGCGAATTATATGAACTTTATCCCAAACTGCCAAAGAACATCCGGCAGATCGGGGAACGCGATACAGTGCTGCGGCTTTATGTGGAAGATTATGTAAATACATATTTAAAACGGTTAAAGCCTACGGCAGGCCAGAACCTGAGGGTAGGACTGCTCCTTGGCAACCGGGAGATCCATGAGGACATGCCTTATGTGTTTGTAGATGGAGCAATGGAAATGGAGATCCTTTCCCAGGAAGGGGAAAAGGTGGTCTTTACAGAGGAAGCGTGGAAAAAGGCATACCAGCAGGTAGAGACCATGTTCCCACGAAGAACAGTCCAGGGCTGGTTTTTGTGCGCCGGAGAAGGGGTTACCTTAAGCCCTTTAAATTACTGGAGGCAGCACAGCCAGTATTTTACAGGGAAAAACCAGCTGATGTATTTAAACAGTGGACTGGACGGGGAAGAAGCTATTTATATTACCTCTTCCGATGGTTTTTACCAGCTGCGTGGATACAGTATTTACTATGAGCGCAACCAGATGATGCAGGATTATATGATCGCAAGGAAAGATATCCTGCGGGAAGAAAGCAAGACCGATGACCGGGCGATCCGGGATTTCAGAAAGAAAATGGACGAGCATAAAACAGCGGCTGTGCGCCAGAGAAGTGCGGTCAGTGTACTTTCCGGGCTTTGCAGTGTGCTGGCAGTCATGGTGCTGGCAGGCGGTGTAGCCATGTTTAATAATTATAAACGGCTTCATGAAATGGAACAGGTGGTGGCTTCTGTAGATCCGGAAGCAGTGATCCGTGAAGCCAGGGGAAATCTTTCTTCTGTTGCGGGAAACAGGACAACCGGGGAAACGCCAGTGGAGGTAATTCCGGAGACAATGGCACCAGGGGGATCTACTGCAGGGACAGTGGAAGCTTCTTTAACCAAGGAAACGCCGGATCAGACAGTGCCACCAGTCCAGACAACATCAGAACCGGCACAGACGACTGCCGCCCAGACCACCCAGGCCCAGGCAGCCAATGCAGAGGCTTCTTACAAAGTATATGTAGTAGGAGAAGGGGAAACGCTGTACGGGATCTGTTTTAAGGAATACCACAATATCAGAAAACTTCAGGAGATCTGCCAGATCAATTCCCTGACAGATGAAAACAGTATTTATGCAGGTCAGAAGCTGCTTCTTCCTTAAGATATATCAGGACGGAGATTTTTTGTTTTGCAAGGATTGGCTGTCGATTTTTCCTGTGAAATGTTGTATACTTAAGCGAGTATGAAGAAAAGAACATTTCACAGGAGACAAGGATGGATAATTCCAGTTTAATGAACCGTGAAAATAAAAAAAGACAATTGCGGCGTCAGATCGTTCCTCCCAGGTATCAGACGGAAGAGGAAAGTGAACAGGCGATCCGCAATGCTCATAAAAAGACAGTCAGGAAGCGACTGGCTGTTCTGGCAGTTGTGGCAGTGCTCTTAGGAGGTGCTGCTTTTGGTATTTATTATTATGACCGTTATCATTCCTTTTACGATTATCAGGTCGTGTGGGAGAAGAGCCTGGCAGAGGAAAATCAGGAAGCAGCAGTAAAAGGAGAGGGAAGTTTCTGCGAGTATGTAGACTTTGGTGATGGGGTGATCAAATACACCAAAGACGGAGCTTCTTATATTGATGGCAGGGGAAAGACCATCTGGATCCAGAGTTATGAAATGAAATCCCCCTTTGTTTCTGTCAACGGCGAATTTGCTGCCATTGGGGACAAACAGGGAAATTCCATTTATATCTGCGACAGAAGCGGCTGCCAGGGTCAGGCAACCACAGCGCTGCCTATTTTGTCCTTATCTGTATCTGCAAAAGGAGTGGTAGCCTCTGTACAGGAAGACTCCAAAGCAAGTTATATTTATCTTTATAAAAAAGACGGAAGCGCTCTGGATATTTATGTAAAATCCCTTCTTTCAGGAGATGGATATCCGGTGGATGTAAGCCTTTCACCGGGAGGCACCCAGTGGATCACTTCTTTTATGTATCTGGATCAGGGAATGATCAAAAACAAGATTGTATTTTATAACTTTGGTCTTGGAAAAAATGATCCTAAGCGAGTGGTTGGAGTTTTCCTTCCGGAAGATCTGAGCGATGCTATGGCCGGCAGAGTCCGTTTTATGGATGAAAGCCATGCAGTGATCTTTACAGACAAGGGGCTGCAGTTTTTCTCCACCAGAGTGGAAACTTCTCCGGAATCTGTCAATCAGATCCTGTTAGATGAAAATGTGCGCAGCATCAGCTATACTGACAAGTATGCAGGTGTGATAACGGACAACGGGGAAGGTGCGGATCCATATTGTCTTCGGGTCTACCGCCCTGACGGCAGCCAGGTTTTTGAGACTACGTTCAGTTACCAGTATACAGGATTTGATATAGATGGAGATCTGGTCACACTGTATAATGATAATTCCTGCTGTGTTTACAACATGGCGGGAACGGAAAAATTCAGCGGAAGTTTTGATTTTACAGTGACAAAAGTATTGTCCGGACGTTTCCCTGGAACTCTTCTTGTGTTGGGAACACAGAAAATGGAAGAGATCCGGTTAAAGTAAAAGTAGACCATTAACGAACGAACCGCCTGCGACAGCAGGCAGTAGAGCGCAAATGCGTGGGGCGTAAGTTTACGATAAAATAAAAGAAAGAGAGGATATTTACCATGGGGATGAAATGTATCGGTGTTGATATAGGAGGCACCAGTGTAAAGATTGGTCTTTTTGAGACAACAGGAGAATTACTGGACAAATGGGAGGTAAAGACCCGCAAAGAAGACGGCGGTGTGAACATTCTTCCGGATGTAGCTGCTTCCATCCGGAAAAAACTGGATGAAAAGGGACTGGATCTGAAGAAAGATGTTGCAGGAGCCGGAATGGGCGTTCCGGGACCTGTTATGCCAGATGGATACGTGGAAGTATGTGTCAATCTGGGATGGCGCGACTTAAACCCACAGGAAGAGTTAAGCCGCCTTTTAGATGGAATTCCTGTAAAGAGCGGAAATGATGCCAATGTAGCTGCCCTTGGCGAAATGTGGCAGGGAGGCGGAAAAGGCTATTCTGACCTGGTCATGGTCACACTGGGAACCGGTGTTGGCGGCGGCGTGATCCTGGATCAGAAGATCATTGCAGGAAAACATGGCCTTGGCGGTGAGATCGGTCACATCCATGTACGGGATGATGAGTGGGAACACTGTAACTGCGGCGGTGTAGGCTGCTTAGAGCAGGTAAGTTCCGCAACTGGAATTGCAAGAGAAGCCAGAAGGACCATGGCAAAATCTGACAAGCCTTCTGCCCTTCGTGAATTTGGGGATAATGTAAGTGCTAAGGATGTGTTGGACGCTGCAAAAGCAGGAGATGAGATGGCTCTGGAAGTTATGAAGACAGTCAGCCATTATCTGGGACTTGCACTGGCACAGGTAGCTCTGACCGTTGATCCTGAGATTTTCGTTATCGGAGGCGGCGTTTCAAAGGCAGGACAGTTCCTGATCGATATGATCCAGAAGGATTATGATCATTTTACCCCAATCTCTGAAAACAAGGCAAAATTAGGACTGGCAACACTGGGAAATGACGCAGGTATTTATGGAGCTGCAAGACTGGTGCTGTAGAAGAAAATTAAAATCTGGAATAAATAAAAACTGAAATAAAGAAAATTTGAAATAAAGTAAAACCCGCTGATGTGATCGACTCAGCGGGTTTTTTGTGGTCATATGTAATTGAATTGCGGGAGTGCAAAGCACGCAGCAATGAATTAGTGGATCCATGCACCATTTGCGTCTACATTGTAGCCATCTGGTGTAGTGCAGCTTACATACAGGGCGCCGTCAGGAGCCAGGCAGTAATCTACGCCGCCAACATTGATCCATCCGGTAGCCATGTAGCCTTCCGCATCGAAATAGTACCATTTTCCATCTGTTTCCTTCCACTGGGATGCAGGGTAGGAACCATCTGGATTTTGCCACCACCAGCGGATGCCGTCAGCAGCTTTCTGCCAGCCTTCTGGGAAGGTGTTGGTATTATTGTTATCGGAAGTGTTGGAGCCTGGGGTCCAGGAGCTGGAAGATACCCATTTGCTCTTTGCGTTGTTGCTGGCTTTTACGGAACGTACTTTAAAGGTGTATTTGGAACCTGCGCTTACCCAGCTGGAGAAATCATAGCTGGTTCCATATACGGAAACAGTGGAAGCGGAACCATCTGGAGGTGTTACCAGGTTACCGTCTTTATACAGCTGTACCTGGAAATATTTGGCAGAAGAAACATCGCCCCAGGTTGCAGTACCTTCAGAGGAAGCGCTCCATTCTACACTGCCTGGTGCAGCCGCATTGCTCATATCAGCATCTTTATCAAATACAAGGCGGATGTTCAGGATGATGGTAGCGCCGCCGTCTGTTTTTCTTGCGCTTACATATTCTACCTTGTCATAACGGGATTTAATAGAGCTTGCAAGGGTAAGCTTAAAGTTGCTGGAACTGGAACCGGAGAAGGTATATTCATCTTCATCTTCCAGACCAATGCGGATCTCAGCTTCCGGTGGATTGGACTTGCTCCAGTCATCTCCTTCGTCATTGGTAACTTCCACGGAGTCGATGTAGAAATATTCTGTGTTGTCACCGGTAGGAGTTACTTCTACTTCGCCGCCGCTGCTTCCGGAACGGATGTCCGTGTCAATGGTCAGATTGATCTTTCCCACTTTTGTTTTGCTTGCAGCAAAGGTGCAGGGTGCCATGCAGGAAGAAACAAGAAGGGCGGAAAGAAGAACGGCAGTTACTTTTTTTAAACGGATCATATTATTCATCGTCCTTTCTTTAAAAAAATTGCCTGAGAGCAGTTTTTGGGAAAAACAAATGTCTGCTAACGCAGCCGCTTGTTTTTCTACTTGGCTCATTAAAGTATAACACAGTTCCACCCCTTTTTAAAGCAAAGAACCCCTTAAAAAGGGGCTCTGGAGCAAATCGTAAGGAAAAGTTAAAATATGCCGGTCGTCTAAAAATTTTTATAAAGAGGTAGAACTTGGAAGGGAGAAGATAAACTCAGTTCCGACCCCTTCTGTACTGATCACATCGATATTTTCACCATGTGCCTGGATGATCTCTTTTACAATGGAAAGACCAAGGCCGGTACCACGTTTATCTTTGCCTCTGGAAAGATCCGTCTTGTAAAAGCGGTCCCAGATCTTTTTAATGCTGTCTCTGGGAATACCGATGCCTGTATCTTTTACGGAGACAAAGATCTTCTCGTATTTGCTGGATGCCTGGATGTAGATCACAGAGTCATCATGGCTGAACTTGATGGCATTGTCGATCAGGTTATAAAGGACCTGCTGGATCTTGCCCATGTCTGCGTAGACCATCTGGATGTTATCGGAAAATGTAAGGTCAAAGCGGATATGTCTGGAGTCACAGGTTCCTTCAAAGGATGCGGCAGTGTCTTTTATTACCCGGTTGATATCAAAATTAGTTCTGGATAAAAACCCTTTTGCATCTAAGGAGTTTAAAGTCAGCATGCTTTCTGTCAGTTTATGAAGGCGCTCTGTTTCAGAAATCACCCTGGATAAGTATTTTTCATACATTTCCGGCGGAATGGTGCCGTCCAAAATAGCTTCCAGATATCCTTTGATGGAGGTCAGCGGTGAACGGAAATCATGGGAGACATTGGCAATGAAATTGCGCTGGTATTCTTCCATTTTATTCAGCTCATCGGACATATAATTTAGGGTATTGGAAAGGTAGCCCATTTCATCGTGGGTCTTTACCTTGATCCGGTAGTTTAAGTTGCCAGCAGCGTATTCATTGGCACCGGCTGCGATCTTTCGCAGAGGCAGATATACCGTGATGGTAAATACTACAAGGATGATCAGCGACAGGCCAAAGATAATGGCACAGGTCATGTAGAGAATGTCCAAAATATGGCTCTGGGAATTTGCAATCTCACTGATGGGAAGGTGGATGAGCACGTAACCATACGTAGTGTAATTGCCGGTCACAGGAGCGGAAACACTGAGTACATTCTGGTCAAATAACTTGTAATAGGTGCCGATGGTATAAGAACGGTTTCCCGTTGCCGTGGGGTCAAAATCCGGGATGGTGGTATGGACGCGGCTGCCATTTTTACTGTCCATGATCACAACGCCGCTTTTGTTGACCACCCATGTTTCTGTGTGCAGATAGGTGGACACATTTTTTAATTGTGTGGAAAAAAGATCCATATCCTGATGCTGGCCCTGATACATAAGACTGCAGGAAGCCGCAATATCATTTGCCTCATCGTAAAGGGCATTTGCCCGGTCCTTGATCAGATAATCCCGGGTTATACCGGAAGAAAAGGTGGCAATGGTAAGCACGCTTAAAAGGCCGAAGATCAGGTAGCCCAGGACAAATTTGGAATAAAGAGAGCGGGCCATTACATCACCTCTTTACTTCAAACTTGTAGCCAATGCCCCAGACTGTAGTAATGGCCCAGCTGGCGTGATCTTTGATCTTTTCACGCAGTCGTTTGATGTGAACGTCTACTGTACGGGTATCACCAATGTATTCATATCCCCAGATATGATCTAACAGCTGCTCTCTGGTGAAGACCTGGTTGGGAGAGGAAGCTAAGAAATATAACAGCTCCAGCTCTTTTGGAGGCATTTCAATGGAATGACCTTTGTAAATGACGGAATAGTTGGTCAGGTTTACGATCAGGTCCGGGTATTCCACATAATCGCCTTGCTGTTTCGGCTCTGTGATGGCAGCTGCAGGTGAAGCCTGATAACGGCGCAGGACTGCTTTTACCCTGGCTACCAGTTCCTTGGAGTCAAATGGTTTGATCATGTAGTCATCAGCACCCAGTTCCAGACCAAGGACTTTGTCAAAGATCTCACCTTTTGCGGAAAGCATGATGATCGGCACCTGGGAACTGGAGCGCAGCTCTCTGCATACCTGATAGCCGTCCATACCTGGAAGCATCAGGTCTAAAAGTACCAGATTTGGTTTAAATTCCGGGAAACGCTTTAAGGCTTCTTCCCCGTCGCCTACGATCATGGTTTCATAACATTCTTTCATCAGATAAAGCGAGATCAGCTCTGCGATGTTGGCATCATCATCTACAATGAGTATCCGCTGTTTTTCTGCCATTACAATTTACCTCCCTAAAAGTTAGATTATGTTCCTATTTGAATGTAACAATAGTAACACCGGTTCCGCCTTCGCCAAATTCGCCCAGACGGAAGTCTTTTACATATTTTAACTGTTTTAAACGCTTGTGGCAGGCAGTCTTTAAGGCGCCGGTACCTCTTCCGTGTACCACGCGTACACTTGGCAGGTGGGCCAGATAAGCGTCATCTAAGTATTTCTCCATAGTAGGAACAGCTTCGTCTGTTGTCATACCGATCAGATTGACTTCCGGTGAAACAGAGAAGGACTTGGACATCTTGATCTGTCCGGAGCCGGAATTAGAGCCTTTTGCCTGTGAAAAGGTCTTTTTGGATTTGCTGATTCCTACACCGGAAACAGCACCGTAGGAACGGGAAGAACCATCTCCTAAGGTAGCGCTGATATCGTCTTCACGGATCAGTTCAATATCACGGATATTGACCTTGGAACGCAGGATACCCATCTGTACAAACAGGTTTCCGGTGCTGTCTGGAAGGGAACTGACAGTACCTTTTAAGTTCATGGAAAGGACTTTTACGCCGTCACCGATCTTTAACTTCTTGGCAGAAACAGGCTGGCTTGGACCTTTGGCCTTTACTGCCAGTTTGTCGTCTGTTTTCTTTAACTGCTCACGCAGTTTGGTCCTCTGGGCCTCTAATTCTTTGTTAATGCCGGAGTCAGCAGCCAGTTTGTTGATCTGGCGGATGGTCTGGTCGGCAGTCTCTTTTGCTTCACGAAGGATGCGCTGTGCCTCTTCTGTTGCATTGCGGATCACCTTGTCCTTGCGCTCATCCAGATGCTCTTCCTTGCGGGTGAGGCGGGATTTTAACTGGGCGATCTCCTCTTTATAGGAACGGATCTCTTCCTGTTCTTTTTCAATGGTCACACGGCTGTTTTCCAGGCTGGTAAGCAGGTCCTCAAAGGACTCATCTTTTGCTTCCAGATGGTTCTTTGCATCTTCAATAATGTAGTCCGGCAGTCCAAGTTTTTTGGAAATAGCAAACGCATTACTCTTTCCCGGAACACCGATCAGCAGGCGGTAGGTCGGCTGCAGTGTTTCTACGTTAAACTCGCAGCATGCATTTTCCACGCCCGGGGTAGTAAGTGCAAATACCTTTAATTCGCTGTAATGGGTGGTTGCCATGGTACGGCATTTCATATTGTGTAAAAATGACAGCATGGCAATGGCAAGGGCAGCACCTTCTGTTGGGTCGGTACCGGCTCCCAGCTCATCGAAAAGGCAGAGGGAACGGGAGTCTGCTTCCTCTAAAATACGTACCGTATTGGTCATGTGGGCGGAGAAAGTACTTAAACTCTGCTCAATGCTCTGCTCATCACCGATATCAGCAAATACATTGTCGAATACAGCTAATTCAGAACCTTCCCAGGCCGGAATGTGAAGTCCCGCCTGTCCCATTAAGGTGAAAAGACCTACGGTTTTTAAGGAAACGGTCTTACCGCCGGTATTAGGACCTGTTACGATCAGCAGGTCAAAGTCTTTTCCAAGCCATACATTGATAGGTACTGCTTTTTTCTGGTCCAGCAATGGGTGGCGTCCGTCCTTGATATTGATGTAGCCCTTATCATTGAAAATTGGGGCTGTGCAGCGGTACTGGTGGGAAAGTGCAGCTTTCGCAAAAATGAAATCCAGCTGTGCTAACAGTGCCATGTCCATCTGCAGTTCTTCAATATGAGGAGCTGTCTGGTTGCTTAAAGAAGCTAAAACAGCCTCGATCTCTTTCTGCTCCTGGATCTCCAGCTCGCGGATCTCATTATTTAATTTGATGATCGCCATTGGCTCGATAAAAAGAGTAGAACCGGTGGCAGACTGATCATGTACCATACCGGAAACCTGGCTCTTGTATTCTGATTTGACAGGGAGACAGTACCGGCCGTCACGCATGGTGATCACGGCATCCTGCAAATAGGTACGGTGGGAGTTCAGGATAGAGTTTAACTGGGTATGGATGCGGTCTGCACAGGCCTTTAAGGAACGGCGCACATGGGACAGACCCGGGCTTGCATCATCTGCGATCTCGTCTTCGGAAAGGATGCAGCGCTTGATCTCATTGTTGACAGGTGTAAGAGGCTCTAAGGCCTGGAATAACGGGTCTAAGGAGTCAGGCACATATTCCTCGGCTGCTGTCTGTTTCGGTGGCTGCTGACCTGGAAAACGTGGTGTAAAGGTGTTTTCCGGGACGTCCTGACGGCCGTAGGCTTTTGCACGGGCAGCAACTGTAAGAACAGAGCTGATAGAAAGCAGTTCGCTGATGCTTAAAGCACTGCCGATCTCCAGGCGCTTTAAAGAACTGCCGATGTCCCGCAGGCCGGAGAAGGAGACAGTGCCTTTTAAGCGGACTCTGTCAGCCGCATCGGTGGTCTGCGCCTGCCAGGTGCGAACTTCTTCCAGGTCAGAAGATGGCACAAGATCCCGGCAGAGGGCTTTACCCAGTGGGGAAGCCGCATGGGACTCCAGCTGGGCGATGATCTTTGTATATTCTAAAGTTTTTAAGGCTTTTTGGTTCATAAATGTTGGTTCCTCCGAGTGATAGGAAAATAAGCGCTTGTTTTTTCTTTGCGCCTTTACATTATACCAGTAAACATTCTGTTTTACTACGGGAAATTTCTTAGGTGGTGCGGGGAGAAAACCCAGTAAGACGGGCACTTTTGGCGCAAGAATCCCATAGAACATCTTGCATAATAGCAGGAAGAACCTTATAATAGGAATAAGATTCTTCGCAAGGAGGAACGCAATGGCGGATAAGCGTACAGATAAGGATGACAACGTAAAAGAAGAGCGTTCCTGGCAGTTTATCCAGGAGAAGATCGTGCGTCAGCCGTTATCAAGAAGGCAGATCGTCAGATATATTATATTGACTGTTATTTGTGCAGTACTGTTTGGGACCATATCGGCGGTTTGTTTTACAGTTACGAAAACGGTAGTCAGAAAGATAATGGGACAGGAAAAAATAGAAGAAAGCCGTTCCATTACAATACCGAAAGATGAACCGGAAACATCAGCTCCGGTACAGCAGACTCAGGAAGCTTCAACAGAAGAGACAGAACCGGTAGAAGAGAAAGTTCGTTCAGAGCTGGAAAAATATCCATATTCTCTGGAAGATCTGAACAAGATGTACGGAAATTTAAGGACACTGGTATCAGAAGCAGATAGTTCCATTGCTGCGATCCATTCCATCCAGCATGAAAAAGACTGGTTTGATAACCCGATCGAAACCACAGGACAGTTTTCAGGTGTTGTGATCGATGCCAGAAAAGAAGAAGTTCTGATCCTGGCACCAACAGAAGCAATAGAGACAGCAGACTCTCTGGAAGTTGCATTTTCAGACAGTGCCGTTCTTCCTGGAGCCGTAAAACAGACAGACTCCCGGATGGGACTGACCATGATCCGTGTAGATGCTACTTCACTGGATGATGCACAGTTTGAGAAGATAAAACCGGTAAAACTGGGAAATTCCTATGGGGTCAGACAGGGAGATCTGGTTATATCCATGGGTTCACCGGCAGGTATGGTACACTCCAGCAGCTATGGTTTCATTTCCTATATAGCTAAAAATGTACAGATGACAGATGGAAATGCCCGTGTTCTGTATGCGGATATCAAAAGTAAGGCAGATGCAGGGACTTTCCTGTTTAATACAGAGGGAGAACTGGTTGGCTGGGCCACAGACCGCTATGAGCAGGATGTGGATACAGGCATGAAAACATTTATGTCCATTTCTGATTATAAAGGAGCTCTGGAACTTTTAAGTAATGGGATCCAGGTGCCTTATTTAGGCATTGAAGGTCAGGAAGTTACTTCAGAAATGGAAAAAAATGGAATGCCATCTGGTATTTATATGATCGCGGCAGCTGCCGAAAGTCCTGCCTATAATGCCGGACTTCAGCCTGGTGATATTTTGTCCGGGATCAATGATATTAAGATCGAGGGAATGAAGAATTTCCAGGCCCAGGTGGAAAAACTCCATGTAGGAGACCGCATTACAGTAACAGTCCAGAGAAACAATGGAAAAGATGAGTACAAAGAGATTGAATTTGAAGTAACAGTGGGAGCCAGGTAGGAAAGGTGCCGGGCTCTCTTTTATGGAAAAAATCAAAATTAGAAAAGATGAGGTAAGAAAATGAGATATATCGAAACCTTCCGTGAAGGTATGCACGTATCTGATGTGTATTTATGTAAAAATAAGCAGATCCAGCTTACAAAAAATGGAAAAGAATATGGCAACCTGGTCCTTCAGGACAAGACAGGAACCATTGATGCCAAGATCTGGGACTTAAATTCTCCTGGTGTTGGAGACTTTGATACCATGGATTATGTTTGCATTGAAGCAGATGTGACCTTATTCCAGAACTCCAACCAGTTAAATGTACGCCGCATCCGCAAGGCAGGAGAAGGAGAGTATATAGAGTCTGATTATCTGCCTGTATCCAAGCGGGATATCGGAAAAATGTATGAAGAGCTTCTGGCATTTATCAAGAGCGTAAAGAACCCGTACTTAAACCGCCTGCTGTCCAGCTTTTTTGTAGATGACGCTGCTTTTGCAAAAGCATTCCAGTTCCATTCTGCAGCAAAGACCGTTCATCATGGTTTTGTAGGCGGACTGTTAGAGCATACGTTAAGTGTTACAAAGCTGTGTGATTATTACGCAGGATATTATAAAGAGTTAAACCGTGATCTGCTGATCACAGCGGCTATTTTCCATGACATCGGCAAGACAAAAGAACTGTCCCGTTTCCCGGAAAATGATTATACCGATGACGGACAGTTACTGGGCCATATCATCATTGGCACGGAAATGATATCAGACCGTATGAAGGAGATCGAAGGCTTTCCGGCAAGTATTGCAGTTGAGTTAAAACACTGTATCCTGGCACATCACGGGGAGCTGGAATACGGTTCTCCTAAGAAGCCGGCTTTACTTGAGGCACTGGCACTGAATTTTGCAGATACGACAGATGCAAAGATGGAGACCATGATCGAGGCATTAAATGCTGGTGGCGAAATCAAGGGATGGTTGGGATTTAACCGTTTCTTAGACTCTAATATCCGCAGAACAACGGAGTAAAATAGAAATATGGAAAAAAATCAGGAATTTACAGTATCCATTGAAGATATAAGTGAAGATGGCGCAGGGATCGGCAAACTGGATGGTTATATCTGGTTCATCAAAGATGCAGTGATCGGTGATGTAGTCCGTGCCCGTGCCATGAAAATGAAGAAAAATTACGGGTTTGCAAGGTTGATGGAGATCCTTACGTCGTCAGAGGCAAGAGTAGAGCCAAAGTGCCCGGTTGCCCGCCAGTGCGGCGGCTGCCAGCTTCAGGCTATGTCCTATGAAGAGCAGCTGAAATTTAAAGAGCGTAAGGTAAAAAACCACCTGTTAAGGATCGGAAAGTTTAAGGAAGATGAGATCCACATGCTTCCCATCATGGGAATGAAAGAGCCGTGGCGTTACCGCAACAAAGCACAGTTTCCGTTTGGGTTGGATAAAAATGGAAATATTGTGGCTGGATTTTATGCAGGCCGTACCCATGACATTATTGAGTGTAAAGACTGTCTGTTAGGTGTGGAAGAAAATAAGGATATTTTAGGCATTATCAAAGGATTTATGAGAGTCCATGGGATCCGCCCTTATGATGAGACGACCCATAAGGGCTTAGTGCGTCATGCACTGATCCGCAAAGGCTTCCATTCCGGTGAGATCATGGTCTGTCTGGTGATCAACGGAAAAGATATTCCGGCAAAGGAACAGCTGGTAGAAGAACTGTGCCAGGTGAAAGGCATGACCAGCATTTCCTACAGCATCAATCAGGAAAAGACCAATGTGATCATGGGAAAAGAGATCGTAAATTTATATGGCCCTGGTTACATCACTGATAATATTGGAAATGTGACCTATCAGATCTCTCCGTTGTCCTTTTATCAGGTCAATCCGGTGCAGACGGAAAAATTGTATGGAACCGCCCTGGAATATGCGGGACTGACCGGAAATGAAACAGTCTGGGATCTGTACTGCGGAATAGGAACCATTTCCCTGTTTTTAGCCCAGAATGCAAAGAAGGTCTACGGTGTTGAGATTGTTCCCCAGGCCATTGAAGATGCCAGAAGGAATGCTGCCTTAAATAACATTACCAATGCAGAATTCTTCACCGGAAAGGCAGAGGAAGTCCTTCCGGAACAGTATGAAAAGAACAAAGTCTACGCCGATGTCATCGTAGTAGACCCCCCAAGAAAAGGCTGCGACCAGGTCTGCCTGGATACCATTTTAAAAATGGTACCGAAACGGGTGGTTTATGTCAGCTGCGACTCCTCTACGCTGGCAAGAGATTTAAGATATCTTGCAGATGGCGGGTATGAGGTAGAGAAGGTAAGATGCTGCGATATGTTTGGGCAGAGTTGTCATGTTGAGACGGTTGTTCTTTTGACCCAACAGAAGCCGGATGACACGATAGAGATCGACTTAGACCTGGACGAGCTGGATGCCACCAGTGCCGAGTTGAAAGCAACCTATCAGGAAATCAAAGATTATGTGTTGAAAGAATTTGGCTTGAAGGTTTCAAGTTTATATATTTCTCAGGTAAAACGCAAATGTGGAATTGAAGTGGGAGAAAACTATAATCTTCCAAAATCAGAAAATGCAAGAGTTCCACAATGCCCGAAAGAGAAGGAAGAAGCTATCAAGGCTGCCCTGAAATATTTTGCGATGATCTAAGGACATCGCTGATTTCAAGGAGGAATAACACATGAAAAGCACATTTGAAAAAATGGGTGGAACCTACACACTTGGTGCAGACGGAATTTACTATCCGAATCTTGTCAGTACAGATGAAGAACCGCATTATGGGAAATATGGAATGATGCGGAAAACGTATCTGAAAGAGCATCGTCCGGCAATGTATTCACTGTATATTTTGGAAGACAGACTGGTGGAACATCTGAATCTTGTGGACGATGAAGCACAGGAGAGGATAGATGTTCTGATGCGTCAGATGATGGAAAAGCAAGGTATTACGGAAGAAATGAAAGCTCATGACCAGATGGAATGGGTCAGGGCTGTAAATAATATCCGAAATGCAGCAGAAGAGATTGTGCATAATGAAATAATTTATAAATAATAGCTGAGGGACTGTTGGACAGTCCCTTTGTTATACAATAGGAAAGTTCGACTTCCGTCGAACTCTTGATAAAAAGAGCCCGCACAAAGGCGGGCATGGCAAACAGACGATAGATTAAAAGAAGTCAATGTAAAAGCCTTCTTCAAATTCATCGTCATCAAGATCGTCATCTTCGGTAAGAAAATAGTGCATATCCAAAAGGTCAGAGTCTGTCATGTTTTTGACCAGGCTGGATGTCATTCCCTCTGGAGGATTCTTGATGTATTTTTGCCTAAGTTTCTCTATAAGCTTTGCATCCATAGTTTAAATTCCTTCCTGTCTGTTGATGAGTTTAGTATGATACAGACAGGAAGAAAAATCAAGCAGAGCGGCATTTGACTTTAGCCATTGTTCTTTCATAAAGTTCTTGTAGAGAAACCCGTTTGTGACGATAGTAGACTTCTACCAGCGCCATTTCCTTCTTGCAGTGAGGACAGAATAAAGGATCATATCCAAAAGATAAAAGAATGTCCTGTCTCCATTTCGTAAAACTTTTTATGAAGCGGTGTTTCGATTTGTGAATAGCACGATAAAGTTTAGTGTCAATTTCACGGTGTCTCGCATAGAGACCATAGTAGCGGATCATTTTAAAATGTTTTTCCGGTATAGGTTGGATAAGAAGTTTAATAAACTCGATTGCCGGAATCGTACGTTTAACATAAGCATTATCTTCGTGACGATTATAGTGAAAAGTAACATTTTCACCATCGTAAGAATCAATCCGTTTTAAGGCAATAACCGGACGGCCAAGATAGCGGCCAATGTATTTAATGACAGTATTAGGGTCGCAGAGATTAGGTTTGGCATAGACATAAAAGCCGTTTTTGTCCTTGTGATAGATATAAGCTTTAATCTTTTTGAAGGAAGGTCCGATGTGCTGTTCCATTTCATTGAGTAAAGCGGTTTGAAAAGTATTGCGTAGATAAGTGTAATTGAAATGTTTTACCGGCCGCCAAATAGCATTGCCAGAAAAACCGCCTTCCGAAAGAATACAGTGAATATGTGGATTCCATTCAAGAGGGCGTCCGAAAGTGTGAAGCACACAAATAAAACCAGGAACAAAGTTTTGAGACTTATTTATCTTATTAAACATGTGAAGGATGACGCTTTGAACAGCACGAAAAAGGCAGTTTAAAAGAGAACGGTCTTCCAGGAAGAAATGACGAAGTTTCTCATCGATTGTGAAAACACAATGACGATGTGTGCAGTTAACAAGCTTAAAGGCCATACTGGTAGAGCGTTCCTGGGAATACTTCACACCGCAAGTAGGGCAGAAGCGGCTTTTGCAGTGGAAGGGAACAAATTTCATGTTGTGGCAAGTGGTGCAGACATACATGGCACCGCCAAAAGAAGGATTGCCACAATTCAGCATTTTATCGATATTTTCCATCTCAGAATCTCTGGGATGGAGGGTATATTTGATTTCCTCATAATAGTCAGTAAAGATTCTTTGCAAGATATTCATAAGTCTATTATGCAGGAAAAGAGGAGAAAAAGAAACCCCAACCCCTCAAGATGAGGGCACTGAAAAACCTACCTCTTTAAATTTCAAATTTTATATTCTTTCTATTGCTGATTTCTTGTCTTGCATGCGGATTCTTTTTATTTTTCACTTATCAGCTTAATAATTCTCTTGAGATTTACTGCAAATATAGCCATAGCTCCCTGCATTTCTATGCCAATAAGACCTGATGATGACGCAACGTCATAACCATGCCTATGTTTTAATTCACTATTTCTTGCCTCTATTTTATAGCGTTCTTTCGCCATTTCTTTGAAATGTTCAGTTTCTTGAAATTGATCCTGCTCACTATGCGAATCACAAATCAGTGTTTCTGTGTAGGTTTTCCTTTTTGCTCCTTCTTTATAACAACCCGCCTTATAAAGACATCTTTTACATTTTTCTATATCGAAAAAGTATGTCATTCGAGGATTCTTTCCTGCTTTTTTTCGCTTATCAAGATATTTATGAATTGCCAGATGTCCTGCTTTGCATTGATACATTCCGGCATCTTTATTAAATTCGAATTCATCTGGCTTTATACGATTCCCTTGGGTAACAATACTGTTTAACCGGGAGATAAGTTCATAATGATTATCCTTTGCAGCATCAACGTTTTCCTTACTTGAATAGGCTTTGTCACCAATCACAGTTTCAACTTTCATTCCCGCAGCTCTGCTTTTCCGAACCAAAGCTGGCAATTCTTTTCCGTCTGTTTTTTCACCACTGGTAATGGTCGCAGCTGTAATAATTCGTCTTTGAAATCAACATATCCAACAGATTCATATCTTTCAAACGTAGTTTACGAAATTTTGTCAAAGAACTGGGATTAATAACAGTTTCTTCTGGTGCCATATCCAAAAAGTATTTAAATGACATATCATACTTAGAACGTTCTACGACATCAACATCAGATAAATCATAGATGGTTTAGAAAAGAAGCAAGGTTACACACAAATTAAAGAATCAAACCCGTTTGCATTTACCCGACCAGC
>ENA-UERT01000759-UERT01000759.1-human-gut-metagenome-genome-assembly--contig:-NODE-759-length-24210-cov-5.637053_pt1 | contig 24210 bp, 19 predicted proteins | sample MGYA00242996_ERZ507997 | MGnify/ENA primary metagenome ERZ507997 (study PRJEB26167, sample SAMN06115458) | human gut metagenome | host: Homo sapiens | place: China:Neimenggu | collected 2014-11-07... | reverse complement strand
GTAAACGCCCATCTTTGGTGGAATACATAAGGATGATTGGGAACAATTTGGGAACATCTCCGATAAAAAGAAAAAGCCAAGTATTGAATTATCAGTTACTTAGCTTTTATCTTTGTACCCAGACCCGGGATCGAACCGGGATGGAAGTGAATCCATTGGTGTTTGAGACCAACGCGTCTACCAATTCCGCCATCTGGGCATTTGCTTTGAGTAAGTTTGTTTCTCATTTGCGTTGCAAAGGTAGACATTATTTTTAAACCTGCAAACATTTTCCTCTTTTTTTTCATTTTATATCTTCTTAGGATTTATGGATAAACGAAATCCCGGAATATTTCGTTAACTTTGTAAGAGTATAACTAAAAAACAACCTGGATCATCATGAAAGATAATTATTGCGTTATCATGGGCGGTGGGATCGGAAGCCGTTTCTGGCCTTTCAGCAGAGAAAGTTACCCTAAACAGTTTCTTGACTTTTTCGGTACAGGCCGGTCGCTACTACAGATGACATTCGATCGTTTCTCCAAGATTATTCCGATCGAAAATATCTATATTGTAACAAATGAGCAATACGCTTCACTTGTAAAAGAGCAACTGCCAGAGTTGGGAAAATCGCAGATATTATTGGAACCGGCACGTCGTAATACAGCTCCTTGCATCGCTTATGCGGCATATCATATCAAAGCTTGCAACCCGAATGCAAATATTGTTGTCGCACCTTCCGATCATCTGATTCTGAAAGAGGACATTTTCCTGAAAGATGTGCAGAAAAGCCTCGACTTCGTAAAAGACAACAATGCACTAGTTACGTTAGGCATTAAACCGAGCCGTCCTGAAACAGGCTACGGATATATCCAAAGCAGCGATATCATGCTGGGCGAATTCACGAAAGTGAAAACTTTTACTGAAAAGCCGGATTTGGAACTGGCAAAAGTATTCATGGAGAGCGGCGAGTTTTTCTGGAATTCCGGTCTTTTCGTCTGGAACGTCAACACCATTTTAGAAGCATTCTCCAAATTTCTCCCCGATATCTCCCTCCGTTTCGATTTGGGCAAAGAAAAATTCAACACAGCGGAAGAACGAGATTTCATCGCCGAGAACTTTCCTTACTGCCTGAATATCTCCATCGACTACGGGATCATGGAAAAAGCGGACAACGTATATATGCTCTGTGTTGACTTCGGCTGGGCCGACCTCGGGACATGGGGATCGCTGTTTGACCTGGCGAAGAAAGACGAACAAAACAATGCGCTCCTAAAAAGTGAAGCGATAATGTACGAAAGCAACGGCAATATCGTTGCCCTCGACAATCCGAAACGCCTCACCGTCATACAGGGCATCAATGATTGCATCGTGGCCGAATCCGGCAATGTTCTCTTGATCTGCAAGAAAGAGGACGAACAACGCATCAAACAATTCGTTGCCGATGCACAGATGAAATATGGCAAAGAGTTTAATTAACTGATAATCGCCAATTAATCAGGCATCTGATAATGATCAAAAAAATGACAATTGACAATCAAAGGCCTGCCTTTTAGTTGTCAATTGTCATTTTTTATTTCTTTCCACCTGTAAAAAGCCAAATTTGCGATTATATGTGTTTAAACCAAAAGTGTCGAAGTCCGAAACAATGACAGCTTATGCTCACAGATAAATATCCAACTCGAAAAGGAGATAAAATTTACCTATTTGAAAAAAGTTGCATAAACTTGTAAAGGAAGTGATTGAAAAACGAATAAATATATGGCAATTAAATACAATATGGAATTTTACACCCACATCACAATCCCCAAAACCCCATTTACATTTTCCTATACGGTGCAAACGGTTCTGCTTGGTTCCTGCTTTGCCGAGAATATAGGAAAAAAATTGGAGGGAAACAAGTTCAAGACCGATTTGAACCCATTCGGTACGCTTTATAATCCTTCGTCCATAGCCGAAGCGATTCGCATGTTACTTCAGCCGGAACAGTTCACAGGAGATGATCTTTTTCAGCATGAAGGGATTTATCATAGCTTCAGCCATCACAGCCGTTTTTCCTCACCTTCGGAAACGGAATGCTTAGCCAACATCAATAGGCGACTGTTCAGTTCCGCTGACACGATACTGAAAGCCCAACGGATGATCCTTACTTTCGGCACGGCATGGGTCTACAAGCTGAAAAGTTCGGGAAAGGTCGTATCCAATTGCCATAGGCTGCCAGAAAAGATGTTCGACCGACAGTTACTTACCGTAGGAGAAATCGTAGCGGAATGGAAAAGTCTGCTTCTATCGCTTTGGAAACAGAATCCAGAGCTGAAGATACTTTTCACCGTCAGTCCGATCCGCCATTGGAAAGACGGAGCACACGGCAACCAGCTCAGCAAAGCCACCCTCCTGCTAGCCATCGACGCTCTGCAAAAGGAATTCCCGGAACACACCGTCTATTTCCCTGCTTACGAAATCATGATGGACGAATTGAGGGAGTACCGTTTCTATGCCGACGATATGCTGCATCCATCCACCACGGCGATCGAATATATCTGGGAACGGTTCACAGGCAGCATGCTTTCACCTGATTCGCTGTCAATTCTTAAAGAATGGAAGGATATCCAAAAGGCCATTAACCACAAGCCGTTTCAACCGGAAAGCGAAGCCTATAAACGATTCATCTCGCAAACTTTGTTAAAGATGGAACGACTTAACGAGAAATTCCCTTACTTTGATATGACAAATGAAGTCGAAATGATTAAAAAGAAGTTCTAAACCTAATTATAGAGAAAAGAATGGAATATTCAATTAAAGAAATCGCCGGGATAATTGGAGCTGACGCCAAAAAATTACATGATGCTCCTGTCAGTATATTGCTTACCGACAGCCGCCGTCTTTCATTCCCCGAACAAAGTCTATTCTTTGCCCTCCAGACAAAGACCAACGACGGACATAATTATATACAAGGATTATATAAATTACGTGTACGCAACTTCGTAGTCAGCACTTTTTTACCGGAGTTCGAATCGATGCCTAAAGCAAACTTCCTTGTTGTCAAGGATACACTGAAAGCACTCCAGAAGTTAGCGGCCCATCACCGGAAACGTTTCAATATTCCGGTAATCGGCATTACGGGAAGCAACGGGAAAACGATTGTAAAAGAGTTTCTTTATCAATTATTGCACAACGAGTTCAACATCGTCCGCTCCCCCCGGAGCTACAACTCGCAATTGGGGGTTCCGCTGTCGGTATGGCAGATGAGCGACAAAAATACATTAGGCATCTTCGAAGCAGGCATTTCCCAGCCGGACGAAATGGAACGCCTTCAACCGATCATCGCACCAACCATCGGCGTAATCACAAACATAGGGGAAGCGCATCAGGAGAACTTTATCTCTTCCACGCAGAAATGTCTAGAAAAGCTGACGTTGTTCAACGACTGCGAAGCAATCATCTATGACGGCGACGATGCTTTTATCGCCAACTGCATCGAGTCGGCCTGCCTGTCCCACAAAGCAATCACTTGGAGTCGGACAGACTCGGAAGCCCCTTTGTATATCGAATCGATCAAGAAACTGGATTCCGAAACCATTATCCGCTGCACGCTTTTAGGTTTCGACCGGACATACACGATTCCTTTTACGGACGATGCTTCTATCGAAAACGTCATCCACTGTATGGCCGTGATGTTGTATCTGAAACCGACAAGCGTAAACGATATCGAAAAATTCAAACGCCTCGAACCGGTTGCCATGCGCTTGGACGTAAAGCAGGGTATCAACAACTGCCTATTGATAAACGACACCTACAATTCGGATATCAATTCTTTGGATATCGCCCTCGACTTCCAACAGAGCCGCCGCGTAGAGAAGAATTTAAAATGCACACTAATCCTTTCAGACATCCTGCAATCGGGAACGTTGCCGAAGTCTCTTTATAAGAAAGTTGCGGACTTGGTGCGCAGAAAGAAGATCGATCGCATTATCGGTATCGGCCGTGACTTGAAAGAGTACGGAGGTGCTTTCGATATCGAAAAAGAATTTTACCTGACAACGGATGAATTCATCAAGTCTCCGTCTTTCAAAAAGTTCAAAGACGAATTGATCCTGATAAAAGGCTCCCGCCAATTTCATTTCGAACGTATATCCGAGCTGCTGGAAAAGAAAGTGCATGAGACGATCTTGGAAGTGAACCTAGATGCCGTTGTCCATAACTTCAACTATTACCGCTCAAAGCTGAAGCCAGAAACTAAAATGGTCTGCATGGTCAAGGCTTTCGGATACGGAGCCGGTTCCTATGAACTGGCAAAGACACTGCAAGAACATCGTTGCGACTACCTGGCTGTTGCCGTTGCCGACGAAGGAGAAGAACTGCGCAAGGAGGGCATCTCGATCCCGCTTATCGTCATGAATCCGGAATTCAGCAGCTTCAATGTCTTGTTTGAAAACCAGCTGGAGCCGGAAGTGTACAGTTTCCGTCTGCTCGACGCAATGATAAAAGAGACGGAACGCAGGGGCATCACCTCTTATCCGATCCATATCAAGATCGACACGGGAATGCACCGTTTAGGCTTCCAGCCGGAAGATGTACCAGAGGTTTGCCGTCGCTTGAAAGAACAGAGCGGCGTAGTAGCTCGCTCCGTATTCTCGCATCTCGTAGGCAGCGACTCCTATATCTTCGACGATTTCACAAAAAAGCAACTGGATACGTTCACCCGCGTGGCAGCAGAACTGGAAGCCGGGTTGGAATACAAGGTGATCAAGCATATCCTGAACTCGGCCGGAATAGAACGGTTCACCGATTATCAGATGGATATGGTACGTCTCGGCATCGGCCTGTATGGAGTCAGTGCCTCCGGTCAGAAAGGGTTGCGTAACATCAGCACGCTGAAGACGACTATCTTGCAGATACAAAACGTTCCGGCAGGCGATTCCATCGGCTACAGCCGGATGAGCTATGTAAAGCGCGATTCCCGCATCGCGATTATCCCGATCGGTTATGCCGACGGCTTGGACCGTCATTTCAGCAATGGTGGTGGCGAGGTCGTGATTAATGGCCACCGTTGCCCGATCATTGGCAATATCTGTATGGATGCCTGCATGATCGATGTCACCGATACCGACGCACACGAAGGTGACTCCGTCATCATTTTCGGCGAAGAACTCCCTGTTAGCGAACTTTCGGACAAACTAAAGACCATCCCATACGAGATACTTACCTCTATCTCGCCGAGGGTAAAAAGAGTATACTACAGGGAATAAATATCCGGGGACCCTATCCTGTCCCAGACTTGAAGGGGTTTCATGTAAGCGATTGCGTATCTTGCACATTTTTACTATCTTTGTGCCGTAACATATTAAAATAAAAGGTATGAGTCATAATTTATTGAAAGGCAAGCGAGGCATTATATTCGGTGCGCTGAATGACATGTCCATCGCCTGGAAGGTGGCTGAAAAAGCCGTAGAAGAAGGAGCAACGATCACACTGAGCAATACACCTATCGCCGTTCGTATGGGACAGGTGGATGCTCTGGCTGAGAAGTTGCACGCCGAAGTTATTCCGGCGGATGCTACGAGCGTGGAAGATTTGGAAACAGTTTTCTCTAAATCAGTAGAAATATTAGGGGGTAAGATAGATTTCGTTTTACATTCCATCGGCATGAGCCCGAACGTGCGCAAGAAGCGTACTTACGATGATTTGGACTACAGCATGTTGGAAAAGACACTGGATATCTCCGCAATCTCTTTTCACAAGATGTTGCAGGTTGCCAAAAAGCAGGATGCCATTGCCGAATACGGTTCAGTGATCGCCCTCTCATATGTGGCAGCACAACGTACATTCTTCGGATATAACGACATGGCAGATGCCAAGAGCCTACTGGAATCCATTGCCCGCAGTTTCGGCTACATCTATGGCCGTGAAAAGAACGTGCGTATCAATACCATTTCCCAGTCACCGACATTGACTACAGCCGGTAGTGGCGTGAAAGGCATGGATCATTTGATGGATTTCGCCGAAAAAATGAGCCCGCTGGGCAATGCCACAGCCGACGAATGTGCAGACTATTGCGTTATGATGTTCTCCGACCTCACCCGCAAAGTCACAATGCAGAACCTCTACCACGACGGTGGCTTCTCAAGCATGGGTATGAGCCTTCGTGCCATGAACCAGTACAGCAAAGGTCTGGAAGAATATACCGACGAAAACGGACACATCATTTACGGTTAAGACGTAAATCAGGTGAAAGCGGAAAGGTGAAAGTGGAAAGTTTACTTCGTGTTTTCTCAAACTTTCAGCTTTCAACTTTCAATTTTCAACTCATAACGCTATGCTCGTAAAAATATACCCCGAAAACCCCAATCTCAGGGAGATAGACAAGGTGGTCAATATCATGCGCGACGGTGGCCTCGTGATTTACCCGACCGACACCGTTTATGCCATCGGTTGTGACGCGTTGAATGTGCGTGCAGTCGAAAAGATCTGCCAGCTGAAAGGCGTCAACCCGCAGAAAAGTAACCTGTCCATTATCTGTTATGATCTTTCCAATCTGAGCGAATACGCCAAAGTGAGCAACGCTGCTTTCAAGTTGATGAAGAAAAACCTACCGGGCGCCTTTACCTTCATCTTGCCGACCAGCAGTGAGCTACCAAAAATCTACAAGAACAGAAAAGAGGTAGGGATCCGCGTGCCGGACAATAATATCATCCGTACACTTGTACGGGAACTCGGAAATCCGATTTTGACCATGTCTTTGCATGACAAAGACGAGATCATCGAATACAGTACCGACCCCGAACTGATCGAGGAGAAGTATGAAAACCTAGTGGACATCGTCATCGACGGCGGTTACGGAGGTACGGAAGCCTCGACCGTCATCAACTGCACAACAGACGACTTTGAAATCATCCGCCAAGGAAAAGGAGAATTAATCTATTAAGCAAACAAGACAAGATGAACTGGAATCAATTACTCTCCGGCAAACGTTTCGGAATGGAAGAATATCACGAACGCAAACATGAACGCACCGATTTTCAGCGAGACTACGACCGCCTAATCTTTTCCTCCCCTTTCCGCCGTTTACAGAACAAGACTCAGGTATTCCCCCTACCGGGCAGTATATTCGTGCACAACCGTTTGACACATAGCTTAGAGGTCTCCTGTGTAGGACGCTCATTAGGCAACAATGTCGCCAAAGGCCTGATGCTGAAATATCCCGACGGAAGCGTCAATTTCCCGGAAATAGGTTCCATCGTCTCAGCCGCCTGTCTTGCCCACGACATGGGCAACCCGCCATTCGGACATTCAGGAGAACGGGCGATCTCCGCTTACTTTGCTGAAGGTAACGGAAAAAAGTTACAGGAAAAGATTCTCAACGAAGGAGGGCGCTATGAAGACTTTCTTCATTTCGAAGGGAATGCGAACGCCATGCGTCTGCTCACCCACCAGTTCATCGGGCGCCGCAAAGGGGGCTTTGCCTTGACATACAGTACGCTTGCATCTATCATCAAATATCCGTATTCTTCCGTTTATGCAGGAAAGAAGGGTAAATTCGGCTTCTTTCAGTCGGAAGAAGAAGATTATCTGCGTATCGCAGACGAATTAGGAATTTGCCGGAACCCGGAAGATGCAAACAAGTTCGTCCGTTATCCGCTTGTCTATTTAGTGGAAGCAGCTGACGATATTTGCTATCAGATCATGGACATCGAGGATGCCTGCAAACTGCATATCTTGACAACAGAAGAGGCCATCCGGCTGCTCCTCAACTTCTTCGAAGGGGAGCGCCTCGACCATATTGTCCGCGTCATGAAGATGGTCGACGATACCAACGAGCAGATCGCCTACTTACGTTCCTGTATCATCGGCCTCTTGGTTAACGAATGTTCCCGCATCTTCCTCAAAAACGAAGAGGACATCCTCAGCGGAACATACAACACTCCGCTTATCGATAACATTTGCGATCAAGCAAAAGCTGCTTATGAGACTTGCTCAAAAACCGCTTACAAAAAGATATACCGCGCCAAAGAAGTTTTAGACATTGAACTAGCAGGTTACCATATCTTCAGTCATTTGATCGACACGCTGACAGAAGCTGTCATGAACCAAAATCATGCCTACAGCAAACTTCTGTTGCAACGCATCCCGGAACAGTATGACACGGATGCACCAACTGTCTACGGTAAAGTACAATGCGTCCTCGATTATATCTCCGGCATGACAGATGTATATGCATTGGATTTATACCGCAAGATCACAGGGATGAGCTTGCCGGCAGTCTAATATTCTTCCCTATACTTGCTCTCCTGTTTATCATCCAGAATGCTCAGGTAGCTTTTATATCGCGATTCGCTGATGCAATGTTCTTCTACGGCACGCAACACGGCACAGCCCGGCTCGTGGCGATGAGAGCAGTTGTTGAATCTGCAATCGGCAGAGAATTTGAATATTTCCGGGAAGTAATGTGCGATTTCCGCACCTTCCATTTCGATCGTACCAAAACCTTTGATACCCGGAGTGTCAATCAGGTAACCACCATCCAACAAAGGAATCATCTCAGAAAAGGTGGTAGTATGCATTCCCTTGTTATGGTATTCGGAGATATCGCCGGTACGGAGATTGACACCTGGGATCAGTTTATTGATAATAGTTGATTTCCCCACACCTGAATGACCCGACAATAAAGTGATTCTCCCTTTAAGATCTTCTTTCAACACATCCAAGCCCTCTTCGGTACGGGCACAAAGCATAGAGCAAGGATAGCCGATCGTCGTATACAGATTGACCAAATCGTCCAACAATTCCCGGTCACCACCATGATAGCGATCTATTTTGTTGAAGACTAACTTCACCGGCACACGATAGGCCTCGGCTGTAGCAAGAAAACGGTCGATAAAAACGGTAGTGGTAATCGGATAGTTGACTGTCACGATCAACATCGCCTGGTCTACATTCGCGGCGATAATATGCGACTGCTTGGAAAGATTGGAAGCGCGGCGGATGATGTAATTCTTCCGGTCTTCGATCTTGGTGATGAAGGCGGTCCCTTCGGCATTGATATCGATATCGACCCGGTCTCCGACCGCAACAGGATTGGTGGTACGGATTTCTTTCAGGCGGAAATTCCCCTTGATCTTACTTTCTATATCGCGACCATCATCGGTGCGTACAGTATACCAGCTACCCGTATTCTTAATAACCAATCCCCTCATGTTAATTGAAAGTTGAAAATTGAAAGTTGAAAGTTGAAAGAAAGGATCTATTCCGTCACTTTCAACTTTCAACTTCGTTATACTGTCATTATTTCTTTTTCTTTTGCAGCGTAGAGTTCATCCACTTTCTTGATATACTTGTCATGGACCTTCTGAACTTCTGCTTCCGCATCTTTCTCGACATCCTCAGGAGTTCCGTCAGTCTTAATGCTCTTCTTCAATTGCTCGATCGCATCACGGCGAGCGTTACGAATACTGATTTTAGCAGTTTCCGCTTCCTGCTTAGACTGTTTAGCCAACAGACGACGACGTTCTTCCGTCAGAGGAGGAATACCCAAACGAATCACTTCACCATTGTTTTCAGGAGTGATACCGACTTCGGAATCCATAATTCCTTTTTCAATATCCTTTATAATCTTCTTCTCCCAAGGAGTGATCATGATCGTTCTTGCATCCGGAACAGTTACGGTAGCCACATTTGTCAAAGGGACAGGAGCACCGTAATACATGACTCTCACACAATCCAAAATTTTCGGATTCGCCTTTCCGGCACGGATATGAGACAACTGTTCGTCCAAATATTCAATTGCGAAAGTCATCTTCTCTTCTGCCGCCTTTACATACTGCTTTATATCTGCCATAAGTGATTGTATATTTTTTGTTTTCTTTGTTATTAGGCAAACAAAAATAGTAAAATTTTTCTTTTTGGCAAACTGTTTATAGAAATATGTTATTCCCGAACTGCCGGGACTACCTCAACTTCGTAAAAAGGAAGAGCAGATAAAACACTCCAACTACCAAGACCAACAAGGCACCTGTCTGCGAATGAAGGGCATCAGAAGCAAAGCCCATCAAGAGCGGAAAAACCGTTCCACCGAAAAATCCCATAATCATCAAGCCGGATACTTCGTTTTGCCGTTGAGGCATCGACAACAAAGCCTGGGAGAAAAGGATAGAGAAGACGTTTGAATTGCCATATCCGACCAAAGCAATGCTGACGTATAGCAGGACCTTACTGTCAAACAAAAGGAAACCTGCCATCGAAGCAACCATCAGTACGACACTGACGACAAAAAACTTCTTCGCCGCCCAATGAGCTAAGACCAACGAACCGGTCAGGCAACCGATCGTACGAAAAATGAAATAGAGGCTCGTTGCAAATGCCGCCACATGTATATCCACCCCCAACCTTTCCATCAGGATCTTTGGGACGGTAGTATTCGTACCAACATCTATGCCGACATGGCACATGATACCTACAAACATCAACAAGATAAACGGGTTACCCAACAAGGCTATGCATTCGGCAAATGTGGACGGTCTACCTTCCGGCGCCTCTTCCTTAATAGAAGCCGCCCCCAACAGTAAAATTGCCACAATCGCTATTGCCATATAGACCGGGAACAGTACACGCCAGCCCAATCCCAGCGAAGGGATCGCCGCCGTCGCCCCCCACATGGCGATATAAGGTGCCAGAAAAGAAGCGATCGCCTTGACAAACTACCCGAAAGTCAAACTACTCGCCAACTTATCTTCAGTAATAATATTAGAGAGAAGCGGGTTCAGAGAGGTCTGCATCAAAGCATTCCCGATCCCTAATAAAGAAAAAGAGACCAACATCACCATATAGCCATCGCCGAAACATGGGATCAGCAACGACACGAAGGTAACGACTAGGCTCAGCATGACCGTCTTTTTCCGCCCGATCTTATTCATCAACATTCCCGTCGGGACGGAAAAGATCAGAAACCAGAAGAACACTAAAGAAGGAAAGATATTCGCTTCAGAATCCGTCAATCCTAAATCCAACTTCACATAGTTGGAGGCAATTCCTACCAAATCCACAAATCCCATCGTGAAGAAAACTAACATCACTGGGATCAGCCTTATATACAAGCTTTTCTCTTTCATAATCAGTCTTTATATAGGATAAGCAGGCCATGCACCCTCTTTCGTACAAACAAAAGCTGCTGTCCCGACAGCTGTTTGATGGGCTTCGTGCAAGGATTTACCGGCTAATATAGAATAAACGAATGCTCCAGAGAAAGAATCTCCCGCCCCGACCGTATCAGCCACCTCGACTTTGGGAGTAAGAATCGTCGACTTGTCGGCAGCCGTATAGACAGAACTGTAGCGACTGCCGGCAGTCAAAATCATATAACGCAGGCTGTAACGCTCAACCAATTGGCGGCAAGCTGTATCTTCATCCTCCGAAAGGGAGAACATTTCACGTATCAGGTCGAGTTCCTCGTCATTGATCTTAAATACATTCGCCTCTTCCAGCAGACTGGCGATCAACTCCTTCGAGTAGTAAGACTGGCGGATATTGACATCGAAAAACCGAAGCGCCTCTTTACGGGCATAGGAAAGTAACGCATGAATCGTCGCACACGATTCGGGCGAACGCTGCGCCAACGTACCGAAGCAGATGGCATCCGCTTCTTTCACCAGATCGATGGCTTCCTGAGTCAAAGGTATATGATCCCAGGCAACACCTTCTATAATCGTATAGGTCGGGATACCGTCTTTCAACTCCACCATCACGCTTCCGGTAGGATATTCGACTGTCCCCAGCAAATGGCAGATACCGTTCTTATCCAACTCCTGGACGATCTCCGTCCCAAACACGTCATTCCCGACCGCGCTAATCGCATACCCTTCGGCCCCCAATTGGGTAGCATGGTATACAAAATTGATCGGAGCGCCTCCGGCACGCTTCCCCGTTGGCAACACATCCCAAAGGAGTTCGCCTATACCGACAACAACAGGTTTACTATCTTTCATTAATTTACTTATTTTATATTTTCTAAATTACTCCCAGATGGATCGGAACGTGTATATTTCCATTTCTTTTACTTCGATATTATTTCCAAAAAAATGAAATCCTTCCCTGTTTTTCAAGTCCGGCCGACGCTCCATCGAATAAGAATAAGCCCCATCATCAATATAAACTTCAATAGAAGTTTTATCCAAGATAATATCGGCCGCGATTTCCATGCTTGTCATGTCCTCGGGCGAATAAAACACACCATTGATCCGATTATAATTCATATCGTAATCCAGTAATGACTGCCCGAACAGGTTCAGGCCGGCATTCGTGGCATGAGACAATTTGAGGGTTGTACGGATACGCAATGTACTTGCATCCTTATACTGCCGAAGCAGTTCATCAGCTTTATCTGCCGTCAGCGCTCTCCACTTTCCGACTGAGGTCTGCAAGCGGTCAAGTTCGTCGATCGGTTTACTAAACAGGCGAATGCCGTCTTTCGTCGTTCTCAAAGACAACTCCGTCGGGAATAACATCATCCCGTTAAAAGGCATTCCCGGATGAGAGATACGCCCCCAACCGATCTGAATACGACGGCCATCCGACTCAGGTATATTCGTAAACGTCTGGGCAGCATAGATAGAACCGGTCGAATAGTAATATTTGCCGGATTCAGGTGTAAATTTCTTTCCGTCAAACACACCCAACATATAAGTCCCGGAAGCACCATACATCACCCATTTAGTATTGTCCTTATTCCCATCGACAGGGAGTTCGAACAATTCAGGGCACTCCCAAAAACCGGTAATATGGCTTTCAAACGTCCAGTCTTTCAAGTTGTCAGAGTTGTATATGGAATGTCCATCGCGCTCATTCAGCACCATGACCCATTTACCTGATGGTTTATGCCAAAAGACTTTCGGATCGCGAGTATCCTTACTGTTCCATTTGGCCTTAGAATCGATCACCGGATTGCCCTTATATTTTGTCCAAGTGCGTCCTTTATCCAGGCTATAGGCTATACATTGCACCTGCTTTTCCGGGTTGTCAGCTGTATAAATAGCCACCATCGCCGGAATACCATTCTTTCCGAAGCCGGAAGTATTGTCATAGTCGATCACTGCCGAACCGGAAAACACCGTACCGTGTTCGTCGGGATACAGGGCGATCGGTAGCTCTTCCCAATGTATCAAATCATTGCTTACTGCATGCCCCCAATGCATATTCCCCCAGTCGCGTTCATATGGATTATGTTGGTAGAACAAGTGATATTCACCGTCATAATACAGCAATCCATTAGGATCATTGTTCCATCCTCTACGTTGAGTATAGTGGATTTGCGGACGGTTGGTTTCTTTATACAAGCTATCTTGTCCGGTTATTTCATCTGCTTGATAAATCTTGTTTATACCTGTTTTATTCCCAGTATAAGATATTTTTATCTCTTTGTTCTTCAAGGCAGATATATCGCAAAACACCCAATAGTCCGGTTTTCCCGAGGCCAAACGAATCTCAAACACCCGCTCTTGCCGCCCTCCCACATCAAATGTCATCAGAGCCCGGTCTACCTGATGCGAAACCGGCAGATTGAGGTATCTCTTCGTTATTTTCATCGTCAGGTCTTGCGCACTCAAGGTGAAGATACAACCCACCAGGGCACTCGCAAGCACCCCTATACGTTTGTTATTCATTTCAGCATTAATTATGCACCAGCGTTCCGATGTTTTCACCGCTCATCACCTTTTTCAGATTACCGTTGGTGTCCATGTCGAAGACGATGATCGGAAGATTGTTTTCCTTACACATCGTGGTGGCTGTCAGGTCCATCACCTTGAGGCCGCGCGTATAGATTTCGTCGTAGGTGATGTCCGAGAACTTGGTAGCAGTCGGATCCTTTTCCGGATCGGCAGTATAGATACCATCTACACGGGTTCCTTTCAGCATCACATCCGCTTCGATCTCGATACCACGCAGGGAAGAACCTGTGTCAGTCGTAAAAAACGGATTGCCAGTACCGCCCGACATAATCACAACATGGCCCTGTTCAAGCAATTCGATCGCACGCCATTTGTTATAAAACTCGCCGATCGGTTCCATACGGATAGCAGTCAGCACTTTGGCTTTCACGCCCTGAGCGACGAGGGCAGAACTCAAGGCCAAACTGTTGATGACCGTTGCCAGCATCCCCATCTGGTCGCCTTTCACACGGTCGAAGCCTTTGGAAGCCCCGCTCAGGCCGCGAAAGATGTTGCCGCCACCAATCACAATTCCAATCTGGACACCCATTTCGGCAATTTCCTTGATCTGCGTCGCATATTCGTTCAGACGAACTTCGTCTATACCATATTGTTTACCTCCCATAAGCGATTCTCCGCTTAATTTCAACAGGATACGTTTGTACTGAGCCATATTGTCTTGATTTATTTGATTGTTATACCCACAAAAATACAGTATTTCAATGACCCAGCAATAGCAGTCCTTTATTTTAGTAAAACATTTTAACGAGACTGTACACCCACTGTAACAATTTTGTAACATCCCCCTTCTACCTTTGTCTGTAAAAAAGAGAAACACACACTTATATTACTTATTTTGAAGACGCGAAGAAATCACCAAGACCTTATTCCTAACTTTTATACGGCAATCCTCTTTCAGCGGAAAGAAACGGGTTGCCGTATATTTTCCCGCAATACCTATAAATACTTTAAAAACCGAAACAATACGGATTTACCTCTTGTTTTGAATAAACAAAACTAAAGTAGTAATCATTTAAAAACGTAATGGTATGAAAGATTTATTAATCGGTATGGTAGTCGGAGTTGTCACAGGTTATGTACTCCGCAAAATGGAAGATGATGGAAAATTCCGTTGCCTCCACGCAAACCTCCACCACCTCGCTTCAAAGGCAAAAGAAGAAGCGATGAACCTGAAAGACGCAGGCTTGGACAAAGTAGAATATGTTGCCGACCGCGTTCATCAGGTTGCAGAGCAGGAAAAGAGCAAAAAATAAAATAGTCGAAACAAAATCCTGCTCACTAATTCAGACATAGTTTGAGAAAGGTGTGTCAAATATCGGTATTCATGGGACGCAAACAACGAAGACGAGCGCAGATCAACGCAGATATTATTAATTATCAGCAAAATAACCTGCGTCTATCTGTGTATTCTGCGTCATCTGCGTCCAGTGATATCAAATTGGCACACCTTCCTCGAATTATCGTGACAGACGTGTTTTACTAACGCGCCTCTCCATTTTTATCAGAGTTTATCCTTTAAATATTTTCCCGTATAAGATGCCTCGCACATGGCCACCTCCTCCGGCGTTCCGGTGCAAACCAGATTTCCTCCGGCATTCCCACCTTCGGGGCCGAGATCTACCAGATAGTCGGCACATTTGATCACATCCATGTTATGTTCGATAATGACAACCGTATGACCTTTATCGATCAGGGCATTGAAAGCCTTTAGCAACGTCTTGATATCATGGAAATGCAGGCCAGTCGTCGGCTCGTCAAAGACGAAAAGTGTCGGTTCCTGCTTCTCTTGACCCAAATAGTAAGCAAGTTTCACACGCTGATTTTCACCACCGGACAAAGTGGATGAAGTCTGTCCGAGTTTAATATACCCCAACCCAACATCCTGGAGGGGTTTCAACTTTTTGACAATCTTCTTTTCCTGTGATCCCGGATATTGTCCAAAGAACTCAATCGCCTGGTTCACGGTCATTTCCAGCATATCATAGATACTCGCACCGTGATATTCGACATCGAGCACATCCTGTTTGAAGCGCTTGCCGTGGCAGGTTTCGCATTCGAGGGTGATATCGGCCATGAACTGCATCTCGACCGTGATCCTGCCTTCTCCTTTACATTCTTCACATCGCCCGCCTTCCTTATTAAAGGAGAAATAGGCAGCCGAATAGCCCATCTGCTTAGCCAAAGGCTGCTCACCGTAAAGCTTACGGATCTCGTCGTAGGCTCCGATATAGGTCACGGGGTTGGAACGGGAACTCTTTCCGATGGAGTTCTGGTCGACAAACTCGATACTTTTGATCATGTGCATATCGCCTTCCAAGCCGGAACAGTCAACCATCAAGCGGGCAGCCTCGTCCAAATAATGCTTGACACCTTCGTAGAAAATATCACGCACGAGCGAACTTTTACCCGAACCGCTGACGCCTGTTACGACTGTCATCACATTCAGGGGGAACTTCACATCGATCCCTTTCAAATTGTTTTTACGGGCACCTTTCACCTCGATATAATTATTCCAGGGACGGCGATAAAGGGGCACTTCTATCTGGTCCTCTCCCGTCAGATACCGGACGGTATAGCTGTTGCTACTGGTTTTCAAATCGTCCACATCACCCTGATAGACCACTTCCCCACCCAGGCGACCGGCCTTCGGACCGATGTCGATAATGTAATCGGCCGCACGGATAATCTCTTCGTCATGCTCCACCACAACAACCGTATTACCTAATGCTTGCAATTGCCGGAGCACCTTGATCAGCAAATCGGTGTCACGAGAATGGAGCCCGATACTCGGCTCGTCCAATATATAAAGAGACCCGACCAAGCTACTCCCCAAAGAGGTCGCCAAATTGATACGCTGGCTTTCTCCTCCGGAAAGAGAGGAAGACAGGCGGTCAAGCGTCAGATAACCCAACCCCACATCCAACAGGAATTGCAGGCGGTTAGTGATCTCCGTCAGCAAACGTTTGGCAATGGATGCCTCGTTCTCGTCAAGTTGAAGGTGATCGAAAAAGGCTTTTGCTTCCGTGATCGGAAGGGTAACCAGTTCCGCAATATCCTTTCCCCCTACCTTTACATAAAGGGCTTCGGAACGCAGACGGGACCCTTTGCAAGTCGGGCAAACGGTCTTTCCACGATAACGCGCTAACATCACACGGTACTGTATCTTATACAGGTTCTCTTCCACAAATTTAAAAAAGTCATCGATGCCGTGCAGTCCGCGGGCACCGTGCCAAAGCAAGTCTTTCTCCTTTTGCGTCAGATCGTAATAAGGACGATGGATCGGGAAGTTATATTTCTCGCTCTTCACTATAAACTCTTTCAGCCATTCTCCCATCACATCGCCTTTCCAGCAGACTACCGCTCCCTGGAAAACAGACAAGCTTTTATCCGGCACGACCAGATTTTCATCGATACCGAGCACCTTCCCGAAACCTTCGCAAGTCGGGCAGGCGCCTAACGGGTTATTAAAACTGAACATCATATCGGTCGGTTCCTCGAACACCATACCATCGGCCTCGAATTTCTTGGAATATTCTTTTACAACCGTTCCTTCGGATGTGTAGATACGGATGATACAAGTATCGTGCCCTTCAAAAAATGCCGTTTCGGCAGAATCAGCAAGACGGCTTTTCAATGTCTTGTCATCCGATACGACCAGACGGTCTATCAACAGTTCGATCACCGGGTAGGAAAGCAATGCGTCATCCGCCAATACTTCACCGATACGGTAAACGGTCTCATTGATAGACAAACGGGTGTAACCTTCTTTTTGCAGGATTTCCAATTGTTCCTTGATACTGCGCCCATCCGGCAGGACGACAGGGGCGTATACGGCAAAACGAGTCCCGGCGGGATAACCCAAAACTTCTTTCACGATATCGCTCACCTGATGTTTCTTCACCTCCTTCCCCGACACGGGAGAGATGGTTTTCCCGATACGGGCATACAGGAGGCGAAGGTATTCGTATATCTCCGTAGAAGTTCCCACCGTCGAGCGCGGGTTGCGGGTGTTCACCTTTTGTTCGATGGCGATGGCAGGGGGAATGCCTTTGATATAGTCGCACTCCGGCTTACTCATACGCCCCAAGAACTGGCGTGCATAGGCCGAAAGGCTCTCCACATAGCGGCGCTGCCCCTCCGCATACAACGTATCAAATGCCAATGATGATTTTCCACTACCGGAAAGGCCGGTTATAACGACCAGTTTATCTCTGGGGATCTCGACATCGATATTTTTCAGGTTATTGATTCGAGCTCCTTTGATGAATATAGAATTGTTTTCGGACATAATGATGATTTATCAGCCTGACATATAGACACGGATTACACATCTGTGTAATCCGTACCCAATATAAACAACGCAAAGGTAAAAAAGGATTGCCGTTTTGCCAAGTAAACGACTGACATTCACATTCGGAAACAATCAATTTACACATTCTATACAAACGGGGCCGACCAAGCCGGATTTCTGCAACATATCGGTTGGTTTCCAGCTATTGCAGGGTGTCCAGGTTTTCCGTTCGGATTCCGGCAAACCGCTGTCGCCGATCAAACGGTTCATCCAAGTGGTAACGACCTCTATCTCGACTTTATTCTTTCCTTTACGAACCAAATCCGTGACATTTACCCGGTAGGGAGCCGTCCAGACACCACCGGCATACTGACCGTTGATCTTCACTTTTGCCATCACACCGACATCGTTCAGATTCAGATACAATTCGCCCTCAGGCTTCTTTTTCAACTTAAATTCCGTTTCGTACCAAATCGTACCGGAATAATAGCGGATATCGGGGTTCTCGTTCTTACTGATATCTTCCAGGCGGGCAAAGGTCTGGCTTGCGGGGCCTCTTCTCTTTTCCTCAAAGGACACTTTCCAGGGAGCATCCAGGCGGACGAGCGTCTGCAGAACCGGATAGTTTAGTTGTAACCCTGTCCCCTCTGCTTTTGTGGCCGGCCGACGGAACACGACGAAAGCACTCTCATAAGGATACAACTTCAATGGAACGACTGTCCCCGCAGCTGTCTCCTCATAGGCCGGAAGCGTACGAATACGGCCTGTTGTCGCATCCCACAATTCCGGTTGCCTTGAACGGATACGAAATTCCGGACGGATCTCAATCATCTCGTCTTTCTGGTTGGAGATAAAATAGATATCGGCATCTCCGGCAGAACGATGTCCATAGAGAACCGGAGCATCTGCCGGCAATCCGCAATCCGGCACACAACCGATATACTTCAAGGCCTCCTCCATTGTCATACCGAACAGCAATTCGCCCTTTCCTCTTTTGACAGCCTTCACACTTCGCCCGTCCAGACCGGACCATAATTCGCCGGCCAACTTTTCAACCTGCCTGTCAGCCGTCGGGAATGATTCTCCACTCGGCGAACGTTTCGGAGCCGGACCTAAGACAACTGCACCGTCTTCGATCAGTTTCTTGATCTTGTCAAGTAGTTCGGGACGCATGGTTTCAAGCTTCGGAAGTACCAGTATCCGGTATTGAGTGCCGTGAGGCAACGTCAGTAAACCGTCCTTGACAAAGAGGTCGCGCTCGATCACCTCGGCATTGATATAATCGAACTGGTAGCCTTTCGGCAGTTCAGGGTCTACGATACCGGTCATCTTGGGAGCATCTTCGCCGATGAAATAAGCGACATCGGCAATATTCAAGCCTTGTTGCAACATATAGTTGACTCGTTTCAGATAGGATGTAAACAAATCCATCTGCGGATACCAGGTGTTCAGCCGGTTGAATTCGCTGCTGAACCAGGCGTTCATCCCCGGCTCCCGTTCTTCCGAAGGCTGCGAGATATAGACATGCAACAACGTATTATTGATTCCTTCCGTAAAGAAACGGTCGCCACGCTGTTTCATCATGGCAGGATAACAGCTGAAAGGCGTCCCTCCGCTGGTGAACGATTCGGCCGAAATCTTCTGCTTTCCATAGATATGTCCACAGGAAGAGGCGGCACGGTTCTCGATATTCCCCAAATCGCCAAAACTCCAGAACTCTCCTCCTATCTCGTCCGATTGTCCGCCATATTGCAGGAACTCACCGGGGAACCCCCAGTGCCCGTAGTTTTCCAACCAGGTCGTCAAGCCATATTTATGGCACACCTCCCGTAAGCCGCCGACATAATCGTATGCGACCTTATCTGCGATCAGACGGCGCAAATCCCAAAGGAAACGGTCGGAACGATCCTCGCTCCCGACCACATATCCTTCATAAGCGGGAAGAAACGGTAACGGGTCATAGCCGTAACGCGCCTGGAATTCCGACAAGAAATCGTCGGTAAAGTTTTGTCCGCCCGTTTCGTAACTATCTTGTACGACTACTTTCCAACAAGCACGGTCTTCAGCCGGAATACGACGGTAGATTTCACCCATGAAAGCCTCGAAATGCGCTTCTACATGTTTGCGGCTCATCTTATCTATCTCCAGTCCGGTCGCTTCGGGATCAGCCGGGCTGTTCGTCACGCCCGTCGGGAGCATACCGGTACGCAGGATCGTCCATTCTCCCGCCGGAGCTTTCCAGATAAGGCGGTCTCCTTGCAAGAAAGCTGAAATATCCAATACTTTCCCCGGATCAATAACCAGAGAGGGATCACCCACTTCCGGTTGTACCGACCACTGGTATTCATGCCAATAAGGAAGCGGAGTCTGAAACATCTTGGCTAATGTCTTTTCGGGATAACGTTCCACAGCAGGAAGGGACAAGAATTCCACCTCTCCCAATCCCGTACCAGATGCCGTGTTAGCCAGTTCCAACCGGAACTCGCTTGCCGTCGTCTCCGGGACAGAGATAACAACCGGAGCATACGGATCGAAGCCGACATTCAAATTCGCATTGAAACGGTCGATCTTAAATTCGGACAGCATCCGATAGCCTCCGTTCTCTTTTACTAATAAACGGGCATTGGTTTGAATCGGTTGACGGGCAGGGAAGATTTGCAAACTGCGTAAAGTAAACGGTTGGTCCGTCCTGAAATCAATCGCCACCGGCTTTTCGCTTTTTTCCGTAAAAAGCATCACTGTTTCCTTATTTCCGTCAACCAAATGGTTCAGGTTTTGCAAAGACATAGCAGATGTCACTTTTGCATTTGCCGCCGACAACCGGGTCGCTTTCTTTTCGACAGAGGGAAAAGCGATCACCCTCACATCCTGAAAGTCTTTATCGGGTTTCGCCAAAACCACTTCTACCTGTTTTCCTCCACTGACTTCCGCCTTTACCGATGCCAGATAACGCATCGCCTGCTCCGGTTTCACCCACGGACCGCCCGACTGGCTCCATCCGGGTGAATTAAAGATACCGATCTCTATCCCTAACTCCGTCGCTGTTTTAAGGGCTGCATGCAATATCTTCCACCATTCTTCACTATAAAACGGAACGGTCTTATAGGGCGTATGAATCCCTTCCAAGCCGATATTCCCGATAAAAGCCCGGTTGATCCCAGCTTCTTTCATCGAATACAGGTCCTTCTTCACTCCTTCTTCCGAGATATTCCCGGAGATCCAATACCAATAAACGGAAGTTTGTACCTTTTCAGCCGGATTCATAAAACCGGCCTCAAGTGCATTTTTATCTTGCCCATTTCCCGTAAAAGGGACCAACAACGAAAGGCAAAGCAATGTTTTAAACAGAGGTTTTCTCATGATCTGTTCTTTTTAAGATTCCGACGGTAAAAGTAGCAAGATTATCTTTCACCTCTGGTTTCTATATTGATTTATATCTTTTCAAAAATGCTTTTTCAAACAAGTTTTTATCCAGCATTATTTCCAAAACCATTGTTTATAACATAAAAAACGATAGAGACTTTTAAACTTTTGCTATCTTTGTGTCGGCTTGTACAAAGTATATAAGACAACAAACAAAAGAATCTCAAATCACAGACTTCATGATGGCAAAACACCTCCGTCTGTTACTGATCTTGTTGCTTGGAGCAGTAACATCCTGTAAGACGACACAACAAATACCGCAGCAACCGACTGGAAAAGAAGCGAAACGAGAATTTCGCGGAGCTTGGATACAGACAGCTTTCCAGGGAGAATATAAGGATATGACACCCGCACAAATGCGGAAAGACTTTATCCGCAAGCTCAACTATCTGCAAAAATGCGGGATCAACGCTATCATCTTCCAGGTACGCCCGGAAGCCGACGCCTTCTATAAATCCGACATCGAACCCTGGAGCCGTTTCTATACCGGCAGGCAGGGACTCGCCCCAGCCGGAGACTTCGATGTGACGGCCTTCCTGATCGAAGAATGCCACAAACGGAATATGGAATTCCACGCCTGGCTGAACCCTTATCGGGCAAGCACAGCCGGGAATACCCGTTTTGCCGATTCACATATATATAATAAGCATCCGGAATGGTTCGTGACCTACAACAAGCAAATCCTGTTTGACCCGGGACTACCGGAAAGCCGGCAGTTCATCTGCCGAGTGGTACGGGATATCGTGAGCCGTTACGATATAGACGCGATCCATATGGATGACTATTTCTACCCCTATCCGGTAGCGGGCATGCCTTTCCCGGACGACAAAAGTTTTCAAAAATACGGATTGAACAAAGGATATAAAGTATCACAACGTGCAGAATGGCGAAGAGAAAATGTAAACAAGCTGATTCGTGAGATCAAGCGTACCATCCTATTATCCAAACCGTGGGTAAGATTCGGCATCAGTCCGTTCGGCATCTACCGCAACAAAAAAAGCACACCCGACGGTTCAGGCAGCAACACCAACGGATTGCAAAACTACGACGACCTGTATGCCGATGTGGCACGCTGGGTAAAAGAGGGTTGGATAGACTATAACATTCCACAGATATATTGGGAGATCGGACATCCGGCTGCCGACTACATCACGCTGATCCAATGGTGGAACAAAAACGCGACGCGGGAAGGCACGCATCTGTATATCGGCCAAAACGTAGCACGTACCATGAAAGCAGACCAACTCACCCGCAAAATGCTTTACGAACGTTCACTCTCGAAAGTAAAAGGCAATTGCTTTTGGCCTGCAAACGAAATACTCTGGAATAACAAAGGGGTGGCCGACAGCCTGAAACAGAACTACCACCGTTATCCGGCATTAATCCCGGCCTACACCCATCTGCACAACCGGGCTCCGCAAGAGGTCAAGAAACTGAAAGCCGAATGGACTGCCCAGGGCTATATGTTGCACTGGCAGGCGGAACAGAGCAAGACCAATCCCGAATTGGCAAGCTATTTCGTCATTTACCGCTTCGAAAACAAGGAACCGGTCAATCTGGACGATCCTTCTAAGATCGTAGCGGTCACACGCGAGACGAACTATCTGCTACCCTACGACGACGGAAAGCGCAAATACCGTTATGTAGTCACAGCCGTAGATCGTTTCCATAATGAAAATCAAGGTAAAAGCAAAAAGGTAAAACTTTAAATTCAGCCACGGATGTCAGATTTTATCTGTCAGAAATATACAGACTGTTCTTCTTGCTCCCACTATCAGAAACAGATATTCAAATACCGTTCTTTCCCGAAAGGAATGATGATCCCGAAAGAACGGTGTTCACAAAATACGATCTATTTTCTGATATCCGGCTCCGTTCGGGTAACCAGCGACGAGCATCCGGATACGGTATTTCACGACGGGCAGTTCATCATGCAGCCGATCGGTTCACGTGTAGAGTTCCACATCCTGGAATCCACGGAATGCATCCTTTACCTGTTCGAGACTCCGCAAAACATTTGTACCGACCGTTTCAACAAAGGACTGGAACTGGCGAAAGAGTCTCCCATGCTCCCTGTCGTCATGGATATGTGTTTCCCTTTGCGCCTTTTTATCAACGGGCTCAAAATGTACCTCAACAACGAACTCCTGTGTGTGGAATTCCTGAAAGCCAAGCAGACGGAGTTGTATTTCCTGCTCAACTGCTATTATACATTGAAAGAGATCGCCAATTTTTATGCATCCATATATAGGTATAGCCAAACATTCCGCTACTTTGTCATGCAAAATTACCTGAAAGCGAAAGATGTCGAGTCTTTTGCTCAATTAGGAGGATACAGCACTATCACCTTCCGGCGTTTATTCAAAGATACGTTCGGAGAGCCAGCTTACCAATGGATGACCAAAAAGAAATGCCTGGATATACAAAACGACCTGATAACCACGAATGCAAGCATATCCGAGATCTGCTATAAGTACGGTTTCGAATCCTTGTCTAACTTTTCCCATTTCTGCCGGGCCAACTTCGGCAAATCTCCACGCGCCATCCGCAACGAAAGAGACGAAAACGTGTAGAAATCAATCTATTTCATACATTCCAACCTTTTGATTAAAAAAGCAATTCATCCGGAATCTCCCACCCTCGCGGAACAACTAATCCGAAACATACCCTAAACTAACTCGGAAGTCATAGTAAACTAAATCAAGACATACAGTATATTATTTATATGTAGTACTACTTATCGCAAATAGGTAGCACTACATATCGTCTATAGGTAGTACTACATATAGACAATAGATA
>ENA-UERT01000749-UERT01000749.1-human-gut-metagenome-genome-assembly--contig:-NODE-749-length-24454-cov-53.033187_pt1 | contig 24454 bp, 29 predicted proteins | sample MGYA00242996_ERZ507997 | MGnify/ENA primary metagenome ERZ507997 (study PRJEB26167, sample SAMN06115458) | human gut metagenome | host: Homo sapiens | place: China:Neimenggu | collected 2014-11-07... | reverse complement strand
TTCTCTTCAGGAAATGGTAGTGGATAATGGACTCCCATCATTGAAAGGGGTGAGATACGATCCGTCTTTTATCAATTTATACGGTGGAAAAGATACAGTCGCCCTTTATAACTGGGGTGACGAGACTATGTATATCGGAGAAATGCTGTCTGATCCAGATGCATATAAGCAGCACAGGCTCTTGGCTGAAAGATCGTATAAAAAACATCGTAATGAGTATGAACCCACTTGGAAGAGTACGATTGACAGCTTGGAAAAAGAAATACCCGAAGAGGATGACAGCGGGAGAAAAAAATATCTGACAAAAAATAGAAATGATGTACTTTCCGGATTGATTTCTCAAAGGAGGCTTGTGGCAGAGGATGCAAAAGACGCGATTATCCATGAATACGGGCACCATGTCCATAATAAAGCAAGTTCTGAAAGTAATATTTTTGGTTCCAAAGAGTTAAAATCGAGGAAATTTGCCGGATCATACGAATGGGGTGGAGTTCATGAGGGTAAAGTGACTGCGGCGCAGGTTAGTGATTATGCAGCAGAGTCGCCTCTTGAGGCATTTGCCGAGAGTTTTACAGCATATGTAAAAGGTGAAGATATACCTGAGAGCCTAAAATCTGTGGTAGAAGGAGCCGTAGAAAAAACGGGCGGAAAATTGAAACAGCCAGTTGTAAAGAGGCTGGATTCTGGTATAATGAACTCAGGTGCAAGGATTATTAATACGTACAGTAAGGAAGCAGAAGAATTTGCCGAGATGTATTACAAAGAGATTAGAAGTTTTTCTACGGACACTGAGAAAATTGCAAAAAATCTTGGAAAGAGCGAAGATGATATAAGAAAAATCAAGGCATATTTGTTTGAAGATAATTCTTTATATGATCCAGATTCTGATACGTGGCGCAGGTTCGATCCTGATTGTGCGATTGCACAGAGCTGGCAGAGGCTTATGGTAGGTAAAGATATAAAGCCACATGACAGGACGATGATTGAGCATGAATTATTAGAAATGAGGATTAAGAAAGACAACCCAAGCATCACTCATTATGAAGCCCACGAGATGGCAACGGAGAAGTACGATTATCGGAAGGAGGCTGCAGAATATTATGGTAATCTTGAAAAACATAAAAAAGACAGAAAATAGTATTTCAGCTGACTATTATCCAGAAGGTAAGGAACCGAAAGGATTTATGAAAATGAGAATTTTGGATGAAGAAGTTGTAGAGCACGAAATGGGATGTATGATTTCTGCGCCTCATGTAAGATATGAATTGCGCAGACTTGCAAAACTTGATAATCCACCAACCGAAAAAATCGTGTTATGGTATTAATACCACCAGTCAGAAATGGCCGGTGGTATTTTTATACGCAAAATTAAGGAGGAACCACAATGGGAAATCAGGAATTTTTAAACATCTGCAAGGCCAAGGTAGCAGAGTATTACAACGAGAAGAAGGACAAAACCGATTTAACACCAGTTATGACGGTGGATGATGTGTTTGTAGTCTGGTATAGCAAGAGTCTCCAGAATCATAAGGCCCTGCTCAGTACACCAGTGTCTGATGGTATGTATTATGAGCTGACGTATAACGGCGATAAGAAAGAGCTGTACTTTGATGCTTATAAGAAGTGGGAAAATATCTGTTACCCCATGTAATGGGCGTTGCGACGTCGCAACAGGAAGGAGAGAATTATGGGTAGATTTCTAAACTGGCTGAGACGGTTCTTTTGCAGGGCAAAACCGGTTTGTGAGCACCAGTACAGAAAACACTGGAGCCGCCGCCATGGCCCTTATGGTGGGTATGTGAGGCGGTGTGTGAAATGCGGAAAGGAGATCAGGAGATGAAAAAGTTATTTATATCACAGCCAATGAATGGCAGGACAGATGAAGAGATTTTAAAGGAACGAAAAGAGGTTATCAAAAAAGCTGAAAGCATGATCGGGGAACCAGTGGAAGTGATTGATTCTTTTTTCGAGACTGTTCCAGAGAATGTTACGCCTCTGTGGTATCTGGCAAAATCACTGGAATTGCTGTCCACGGCAGATGTGGCATATTTTGCAGAGGGCTGGCAGGAGGCCAGAGGGTGCAAGATAGAGCATGAATGTGCGGTACAGTATGGAATTGACAGAATTGAATAGGAGATCAGGAGATGAGTGAATGCAAGAGGGAAATGAGATTAGATGATACAGCTGAGATGATGAGCAGCCCAGATTATAAGGAACGCTTTAAGGCTGAGTATTGTCAGGTTGTGATCCGATATCGCAAGTTGAAAGTCATGCTGGATAAATGGGATCAGGGTATGCTGGACTTTAAGCCGACCTGCCCCAGAAGTACCTACAATATGCAGGTAAAGGCTATGACGGATTATATTGCGGTTCTGGAGGCACGGGCAGTAATGGAAGGCATAGAGCTGTAGTCATAGCAAGTCATAGGATTAGTCATAGACACGCAGGCGGGGGTCTGGGTGTTATTTTTACGCCTTTTTTCGGCAGGCGTTAAAGAACCGGAAGAAAGGAAGGTGTCATAATGACGCAGGAACAGTTTGAAGCCCTTGGCATTGAGAAATCTCTTGCCAAGAAGGCCGCAGAGGAATCCAAAAAGGAGCTGGAGGGGTATGTAGCAAAAGACACATACGACCAGACAGAGCAGCAGCGTAAACAGCTGGAAACATCCGTCAATGACTACAAGACCCAGCTGGAGGCATTAAAAACGACTGCCGGGGACAATGCAGCGCTTACCCAGCAGATCACAGACTTCCAGAATCAGATCAAGCAGAAGGATCTGGATCATCAGAAAGAGATTACGGATCTTAAGCTGACCAATGCCATTAAGCTGGCTATTTCTGCATCTGCGCAGGATAGCGATCTGGTAGCCGGTCTGGTTGACAGAAACAAGCTTATCCTTGGCGATGATGGAAAAGTGACCGGTCTGGATGAGCAGGTAAAGGCTTTGAAAGAAAGTAAGCCATTCCTGTTCAAGGCGGAGCAGAAGCCTGCTGCAAAGAAAGGCTTCTTCCCGATTGGAGCCAAGGAAACGGATGGAGGCAGTGGCGGAGAAGGTGGTCGTATGACGATGAAGGAAGCGATCGCAGCCAAATTAGGCATGGGCGCAGATGAGAAAGGAGAGTAAAAAATAATGGCGATTACACTTGAAGAAGCAAAAAAGAATGTGCAGGATGACCTGCAGATGGGCGTGATTGATGAATTCCAGAAATCCAACTGGATTTTGGAGCACATTCCATTTGATGATGCAGTATCACCGACTGGCGGAGGAGCAACGCCAAGTTACAGCTATACCCGTCTTAAGACACAGCCCACCGCACAGTTCCGTGAGATCAACAAGGAATACACCCCATCAGAGGTAACCAAAGAGCGCCACACGGTTGAAATTAAGGTGTTTGGCGGTTCTTATGAGATTGACCGTGTGATTGCAAGCATGGGCGGCATTGTAAGCGAGGTGGAGCTGCAGCAGGCTCAGAAGATCAAGGCAGCGCAGGCACTGTTTAATGATACATTCATCAACGGTGATACAGGAAAAGATTCCAAAGCTTTTGATGGCCTGGATAAGGCGCTGACAGGAAGCAGCACAGAGTACAACAAGGCAGGAAGCATTGACCTGTCTACCTCCGAAATGATCACTAAGAATTACCAGTATTTTCTGGATATGCTGGATGAGTTCCTTGGCGGTCTGGATGGTACTCCGTCCTGCATCATGGGAAATAATAAACTGATCTCCAAGCTCCGTGCTTGCGCGAGACGTGCCAGTATGTACCAGGTAACAAAGGATAACTGGGGAAACCAGGTGGAGAACTATGGCAGTATCCCGTTTGTGGACATGAAAACAAAACCTGGTACCAATGATGAGGTGGTCGGGATTGATGACGATGCAGGAACAACCTCTCTTTATGTAGCCCGTCTGGCTATGGATGGACTTCACGCGGTTTCTTTCGCAGGCGTGGCCCCTGTCCAGATCTGGCTTCCTGATTTTTCTACCGCCGGAGCCGTAAAGAAAGGTGAAGTGGAAATGAATGCAGCCATTGCGCTGAAAGCATCCAAGGCGGCAGGCGTATTCCGTAACATTAAAGTGAAATAGTAGGAGGTATAAGGCATGAAGGTGTATAGCCCCAACAAAGATTATACCGGAGTATCAGCATCCGTGCCATTTTGCGGCGGAGTAGGGGAAACGGATGATCCATATCTGTTAGATTGGTTCAGGAAACACGGTTATACCGTAGAAGAGGCTGAGGGCGTGAAGGTGTCTGAACATGAGGATGAACCTGAACATGCGGAAGAGTCCGAAAAATTAGAAGAACCCAAACCGTCCAAAGAACCAGGCAAAAAGGCGCCATCCAAGAAAGCAGGTGAGTGATATGGCATATGAGCCATACGCTGCACCTGATTTTTATTTGCATGAGTATGGCGGGAACCTGATCCCGGAGGACAAGCTTTCTGGCGCTCTCCGGCAGGCATCCCGTCACATTGATTCCCTGACCTTCAACCGGATTGTGGGTCGGGGAATTTCTGATCTTACGCCATTTCAGCAGGATCTGATCCGGGAGGTGGTCTGCCAGCAGGCGGATTTTGAGTATGAGAATGCGGATGAGATCAACACGATCCTGCAAAGCTACAGTATCAACGGCGTATCCGCTCAATTTGGCAGCTCCTGGAATGTGTATACGGAACAGGGAGTTGCCATGAAGAGAGATGTATATGCTCTGCTGTGTCAGACAGGCCTATGCTGCAGGGAATTGAGGTGATCATATGAAATATCCATGTTTAGTTCCAAAACGGCTCTGCAAGACGGAAATCCATGTGCATCTGGAATCTGAGGGGACAGACGAATACGGACAGCCGGAGAAGGTTCTGGATCTTGACCTTCTGGGCAATTTTCAGGACGGAGCTAAAACGGTGTGGACGGATGAAAAGAAGCTGGTACAGATCACAGGTACAGCCCTGTTTCCTGGGGATATCGCTCCGGACTGGCCTTCCTTAAGCGGAGGTACAGTAACGGTGTTCGGTGAAGTACGTCGGATCAATCGGGGAAGTAAAGCTCGGAATCCGGACGGGACGGTCAATTATTGCCGGCTGGAGGTGATCTGATGCAGGTAAAATCTTCCGTCAAACTGAATATGGCGAGGATTAATGAGCTTACACAGGCGGCGGTGGCAGCTTTGGAGAAGACTGGCGAGGCCCTGCATACAGAGGTGGTACAGGCACAGGTCATGCCGTTTGATACAGGCCATTTGCAGGGGGATGCTACTTTTGTGGATTACAGCGAATCTTCCCAGGGGAAGGTATCACTGGTAGCAAGCACACCATATGCCCGGAGGCTGTATTACCATCCGGAATACAACTTCCAGACGGATGAAAACCCGTTTGCAGGTGGTGAATGGTATGAGCCATGGCTACCTGGTGGGATCAGTGAGGATTTTGCAAAAGAGGCTTTCAAGAAATTTTACAAAAAGGCAGGTGGTGTGTGATGCTGACCTTGGATAATATCAGAGGATATATAGCTGGCCTTGGGGAGTGTAACATGGTGTACATCGGCAAGATGGACAACAAGAGGGAGCATTCCATAGGCGTATATCCCCGGAAGGCTTCCGGACAGCCTGTGACGGCTCTGGGAGGCCCACAGTACAGCTCCTATGACATCCGGCGCATATCCCTGCTGATCCACTGGGATAAGGACGTACGGGCCTCAGAACAGGCAGCCTATGAATTATTTGAGAAACTTAGAAATGTATCCAGCCTGATGATAGGCGATACCCATGTTAATCAGATCAGCCTTAAGGTACCGGAACCGCAGCCGGTAGGTACAGATGATAACGGGGTATACGAGTATGTAATCTGGCTGGATTTTGTATATCAGAGAAAGTGAGGGTAAGAAATGGCAGGAGAAGCTAAAGTCTATCCGGTACACAACAATGAGTTTAAATTCGGAACCAAAGGCGTGACCAGTTCGGATGAGGATATGGTGATGCCGGCAGACCTTGAAAATTTTGCTCCATCCATTGATGGAACGGTAGAGGAATGGTACGCCATGGATGCAAAAGGCTGGGCTAAGTCGGCTATGACAGGAAAGAAGCTGTCATTTGCTTTTAAAGGCAAGAGATCCGTGGGAGATCCTGGGAATGACTATATTGCGGGGCTTGCATGGAAATTCGGGCAGGATGTTATGACGAAATTTGAGTGGGTTATGGTATCTGGTGCAAAGCTGGCATGCACTGTGGTAGTCAACGTAACCACTCCCGGAGGCGGGGATACCACGAACATTGATACCCTTGAATTTGAGGTAACGTGTTACGGCAAGCCGGAATTTACACCGGCTCCGGGAATTGGCGGCTGAACAGAAGGAGAGAAAAAGAATGTCAAGAAGAGTAGATATTACAGAAAAATTAAGCTTTAACGAGAATCCCTGCCTTGTGATCAGGGGGAGGGAATTAGAAGTTAATACAGATGCCCCAACTATGCTTAAGGTGATGGGAATTATGTCTAATGATGATCCGGGAGCAGGAGAAATCATCGGCGCTTATGAGCTTGTCTTTCCTCAGGCGTCAAGGGATGTGATCGAAAAGGAATTGAAGTTAAGCTTTAATGACCTGATTATTGTGGTACAGGAAGCCTTTAATCTGGTTCTGGGAGAAGACAGCAAGCCGGGAGAGCAGCGACCCGTACTACGATCTGTTTGAGGACTGGGATCTGATTGTATCCAGTTTCCTGTCGCAGTACGGGTTAAGAATCAGGACGAAAGAGTTTGAATCGGTATCCTGGGATGAATTTAAGGCGCTGATTGCCGGATTATCTCCGGAGACAGCTTTGGGGCGCGTGGTAGCGATCCGATCCGAAACGGATAAGGATGTTATCAAGCACTTCTCAAAGGATCAGCGCCGGATCTATGACGAATGGAGGAACAGAGGGGCTGAAACCATGGACGAGAAAACCTTTGAGCAGAGCATGGCAGAGCTGGAAACTATGTTTGCAGCCATGTGCGGTTAGTAGGAGGTGGCGGAAATTGAAAAAGTAAGAAAGCAGATCCGGTGTCCATACTGCGGATACCGGATGCCTATTTATTATGATCCTGACGCCTGTGCAAAAGGGATTTTTGTACGATGTAAGGGACGGGATTGCAAAAGGGAGTTCGAGGTAGATATACAGCCGGACAAGTAGTGCCATTATGTGCCGATGTCTGAGTAACAGATAGAGGCAGGTGGTACATATGGCAGCTGAGAGCGCAGGACAGATCGGGCTTGATCTGGTGATAAATCAGGGAGAATTTAAAAAGCAGTTAGCCGGGATCCAGGGGATGGCTAAAAAAGCAGGCCTTGCTTTGGCGGCGGCGTTTAGTGTTAAGAAACTGATTGATTTTTCAGCTCAGTGTATTGAGCTGGGATCAGACCTCCAGGAAGTCCAGAACGTGGTGGACGTAACATTCCCCCGGATGTCGAAGCAAGTGGATAATTTCGCCAAGAATGCAGCAGCTTCCTTCGGCTTGTCTGAAACCATGGCGAAAAAGTTCACTGGTACATCCGGAGCCATGGCAAAAGCATTCGGATTCAGTGAACAGGCGGCTTATGAGATGGCTACAACCCTCACCGGACTGGCAGGGGATGTAGCCTCTTTCTATAATATCAGCCAGGACGAAGCTTACACCAAACTGAAATCCGTATTCACGGGCGAAACTGAAACGCTTAAGGATCTGGGTGTGGTTATGACCCAGAGCGCTCTTGATGCGTATGCTCTGGCAAATGGATACAACAAGACTACGGCAAAGATGTCCGAGATGGAGAAGGTGGCCCTGCGGTATAAGTTTGTGCAGGATCAGCTTTCCGCCGCCTCTGGTGATTTTATCCGGACTTCTGACGGATGGGCGAATCAGGTAAGGGTCTTACAGCTCCAGTTTGATTCGTTGAAAGCCACCATCGGACAAGGATTGATTAACGTCCTGACACCGGTAATAAAGGTAATCAATACCATTATCAGCAAGCTGATGAGCCTCGCAAACGCTTTCAAGGCATTTACTGAAATGATTACCGGAAAGGGCTCATCCGGCGGCGGAACCAGTGCAGCGGCCGCAGGCATGGAAGCAGTAGCGCAGTCTGCGGATAGGGCCAATACAGCCGCAGGCGGAGCAGGAAGCGCTGCGAAGAAGGCTGCCAAGGACATGAAGAGTGTCACTACAGGGATTGATGAGCTGAATATCATCGACCCTGACACCGGATCTGATGGAGGCGGATCGGGTGGAGGTGCTGCAGGCGGGTATGATGTAGACCAGTTCGATATGGGCGCGGTTGACACATCAGCTTTGGATGCCATGGACAGCAAGTACCAGGCACTGATCGACAGGGCTAAGGAACTTAAAGACCTGTTTACAGTGGGCTTCTGGGATGGCTTTGGAGATACATCCGTCTTTGACAGCATCCTTGCATCGGTTGATCGGATTAAGCAGAGCCTTGGAGAGATATTCACGGCTCCGGAGGTGCTGGCTGCTGCCAATTCCTTCGCGGATCAGTTTTCTTATAGTCTGGGCCAGATTGCCGGATCTGTAGCCGGAATCGGCACAACCATAGCGGACAATCTTCTGGGTGGTATCAGTCTGTATTTGCAGCAGAATACAGAGCGGATCAGGGAATACCTGGTATCTATGTTTGATATCGGTTCCCGTGTTGCTCAGATCACAGGGGATTTTTCAAAGGCTGTTAATACAATTTTCTCAGCTTTCCGGAGTGACAGCGCAAAGCAGATCACTGCTGATGTCATAGGGATTTTTTCGGATGCATTTATGGGTGTATCTGAACTTTTGGGAAAGTTTGGACGAGATATTTTAAATGTATTAACAAAACCCATTATTGATAATAAGGATGCAATCAAAAATGCAATTCAGGGGTTGCTAGATACTATACAGCCAATAGTGAGCCAAATGAAAGAACTGTTGGGAAAAATGTTTGACGGTTTGAATGAGGCTTATGATACTTATGCGAAACCTGTTTTTGATGCATTGGCACAAGCATTATCAGATGTGGTTGCATGGTGCTTGGAGAATACGGGAACGATAGAAGCTATAACAGCGGTAGTGATTGCATTTTTTGCGGCATGGAATGTTGTTAAACTGGGAGAATTTGTAATCAATGCCGGCGGGGTAATAAGTGCGATACAAGGCATGATTGCTCCAATTACATTGGCGACAAGTGCCCTTTTAACCAATGCAAAAGCATTTGCTACAAATACAGCAGCAAAAATAGCTGACAAAGCTGAAACAGTAGCTATCGTGGCAATGTATGCAAAAGACTTTGTTGTAGCAACAGCGGCGTCAGTTGCGGCTTTGGCAAAACAGGCCGCTCAATTTGCGATTACTACAGCGGCAAAAGCGGCAGATGCAATAGCTCAGGCAGCTATGACCGCCGCTACTGTTGCGTGGAATGCAGTGTGTGCAGTTGCGACAACGCTGACAACAGCATTAGGAGCAGCTATTGGATTTATCACAAGCCCTATAGGTTTGGCTATAGCGGCCATTACGGCATTGATAGCAGCAGGCGTATACCTGTATCAGCATTGGGATGAAATAAAAGCCAAGGCATTAGAAGTATGGGAACAGATTAAACAGATAATTTCTAATGCGTGGACTGCAATCCAACAAAAAACAACTCAAATCTGGAACGGCATAAAATCCCTGCTCAACACCATTTGGAACTGGCTGAAATCCCTTGCAACTACCCTGTTTACTGCAATCAAAAATGCGATCAGCACAATCTGGGAAAGCATTAAATCCACAACTTCCGAGATCTGGGAAGGAATCAAGAGTACCTTGTCTACCCTCTGGGATACCATCAAAACGGCTGTAGATGAGAAATTCACAGCCATGCGGGATGCGATCACGGGCGTATGGGATACTGTGAGAAGCAAAACCAAGGAAATATGGGATGGAATCTGGGCAGATATAAAGGGCATCATCAACATGATTATCAGCGGCGTTGAGAGCATGGCAAACCGCGTTATTGATGCTATTAACGCCATGATTGATGCTGTGAATGAGGTAGCGGATAAAGTGCCTGGAATCGGTGCAGATCTCATTCCTAATATTCCAAATATCAACCTTCCGCGTTTGGCACAAGGCGGCTTTGTCCGCGCCAACACGCCACAGCTTGCCATGATCGGTGACAACCGGCACTATGGCGAGATTGTGGCACCTGAGGATAAGATGCAGGAGATGGTAGACCGTGCGGTTGCAATGGCATCACGCAACAGCAGCGGCATGAGCGACCAGTACCTTGCTATTATGGTAGGCCTTCTGCAAAAGATTATAGAGTTAATCGAGCAGATGGATCTGACCGTCTATGTGGATATCAGGGAAATCAAGAAGCAGCTGGCTGATCTGGAGAAGCGCAGCGGCTACAAGCTCAGACCAACATAAGGAGGAAACAGCATGGCAATCTATATCAACGGGCACAAATACCCCTCTTATGACCAGGGGCCGGGTCTCACCATTGCCACCAACGTCAACCAGGGCAAAAACGCCCTGGGAGAGTTTGTAGGGCAGAGAGTGGGACGGGATCAGGACAAGATAGACGGCCTGCAGTGGTCTTATCTGGATGCTGCCACTTGGGGAAGTATCCTGCGGGAATTTGACGAATTCGTAGTAACTGTCAAGTTTCCGGATATGAAGACAGGAGGCTGGAAAACAGAGCGGATGTATCCCGGAAATAGAACGGCCAAGGTCTGGGAAGAAGATGAAGACGGGCTTCCGACTATGTACAAGGACTGCAAGGTTAATCTGGTAGACTGCGGGGTGATTGAATAATGCAGGCAGCAAGCAGCAAATACAAAGAGGTTATGCGCCGCAAATGGCGCAATCCTCTATCCCATCTGCGTGTTACGATTGGTCTTATCAATCAGGAGGCACAGGCATCCGCATATATTCCAGATCCGGATCAGTATACTTATTTTTCCGACCTTAAGAAACCCATGGACAATTACAAGGTACAGGAGTTGTATGGTACCTGTGATGAGGATTATACGCAGGTGGATGGCTCCATGTACTTCCTGCCCCATGAGGCAGATGCAGTGGTTCTCAATCAGGGACTTGTGACGGAGAAGCTTCTGGGAGATATCGAGATCCGTTTTCCGGTTCAGTATGATATTAAGGGACTGACGGTAGAATTTGGGAAAGCATATCCGGTTGATTTTTCCATTGTGTCCGATCATCATACAGTAGAGATAACAGACAATACAGACGGCCATTATGTGACCGAGGAGATCTTCGAGGGGGCTACCTTCCTGCGGTTCTCTCCGTCCCGGATGGTTAACGGGCAGAGCCGGTTCCGGATCAACCAGATCACTATGGGGATTGGCATTTACTTTGACAGCCGCAAAATTCTGTCAGCCACGAAAAAAGAGCATATCAGTCCTATATCGGAGGAATTACCCACAATTGATTTTAGTTTGACGGTCAGTAATAAGGATCGGGCTTTTGATGTGGAGAACGATGAGAGCAGCGTTAACTTTTTTGAGTTGGGACAAGATATAGAGGCGCTGTACGGGCAAGAATTGGACGACGGGACTATAGAATGGATTCCAGGTATTAACCTGGCACTGAAAGAGTGGTCTGCGGATGATGAGAAATTGAACCTGAGCGCATCCGACCGGTTTGACAGCATGGACGGTACCTATTACCGGGGACAGTATCATCCGGAAGGGATTAGTCTGTATAATCTGGCGGTTGATGTATTCACGGACGCCGGAGTGGATCCAAGGGAATATGGAGTGGATACCTATCTTAAAACAGTGATTGTAAGGAATCCCATCCCGGTTGTAGCCCACAAGGAAGCGCTCCAGCTGATCGCCAATGCGGGCCGATGTATCCTGTATCAGGATCGGACAGGAAAAATATATCTGAAATCCAGCTTTGTGCCGGAGATGTCCGCATCATCAGAGGATGAGGCGTATTTTTCCCATGTCAGTACGATATTAAGCAAGGATGCAGGCCCCCGTGATGAGTATGCACTGACAGGGCGGGATTATTCTACGGCGGGCGGCGCAGTGTATTTCCTCCCACGGCAGTCTGATGGAGGAACGTACCTTAATACCGGATATGTCTCTGATCGGGCAGCGGATGAAAAAGGAACCTTTCAGAATAACCCAACCGTTACCCTTACGATGGAAGCGGCATATAAGTGTTTTGGCGTTACGCTGATGTTTGGACGCAACTGGCCGGAGACTGCTATATTCCATTCATACAACAGCGGAGAACTTCAGGAAGATTACGAAGTCAGAGATTTGGAACAGACAGCAGTAATCAGCCATGAGTTCCCGGAGTTCGACCAGCTGGTGATTGAGTTCACGAAGGGGGCACCTAATAACCGTGTGATCCTGGATCAGATCGCTTTCGGGGACAGCACAGATTATGTATTGGAGTATGGTGTAGAGCTGACGAAAACGCCGGAAGGCACCAAGCTGCCCCGTGTGAAAGAGTTGCAGGTATTGCGTACTCTGTACAGCCAAGGTGATGGCGAGGTACAGGAGCTGATCCGGGAAACGATCAGCCTGACAGCGCAGGATAACCAGTATACTTTCTATTTTTCTAACTCGTCCTATGGATTATCAGCATCCCTCACAGAGCCGCAAGAAGGGCAAGAAGTAACGATTATAGAAAGCAGTGCTTACTATGCAACTGTGGCTCTTACAGGAGTTACAGGAGCGGCAGAGGTTGTAATAAGTGGCAAGGAATATGTGGTAACACAAGCCAAGGTCAGCCGCCAGATTAATCCCACAGGAAGCACGGAAACATGGGAGAATCCGTTGGTATCGGATGTAGTCCATGCTGCCGATCTGGCTGATTGGATTGGTGATTATTTTAAGGCTGACCGGGAATATAACCTGCAATATCGGGGAGAACCGAGGATAGACGCCAATGACATTGCATTTTTGGAAAATAAGTATGTGCCGGACCTTCTGATCCGCGTGACAGACCACACGTTGAAATATAATGGGGCACTATCCGGAACGATCAAGGCAAGGAGGGACATGAGTTATGTGGCAACAGCCAAAAACAGACTGGCAGGCAAGTGATTTTTTTAATATCCAGGATTACAACCGGATTAAAGGCAATCTTAACGAGATCCGGAGTATGGCCTTGGAACTCTGGCCGGAGTTTGATTTTGAAGATATGGGGCAGGATAAGACCTATCAGGACTATGGATTCTATTCAGACGAGATTAACCGATTTGAAGATAATCTGGATCACATTTGCACTGGTACATATCCTTTTGAGATCGGAGAAAAGCGGACATACAGTGAGAATCAGCCCTTTATTGGCTGGGAGGAGCTGAACCGGATTGAAAGCGCCTGCCTGAAAATGTACCTGAATATCCAGTCGGGCATGGACAGCAGGCCAACCTTGGAAATGACATTGGGAGGAGATGTAAATACATGGCTTTAAAAACAGATTTTGTGGATGCTCTTTTTGAACAGAAAAAGATCCGTCTGAATGAAAATGGGGATGGAACGGTGACTCCGGTAGATGAAACCGAGTATACCCGTCAGGGAGATAAGTTTGGGGCGAAAGAAATTAACGCCACCAACGAGGCAGTAAACGGTCTGTCCGAGGATATGGTAGACCTAAAAAAATCTGTCAGTGATGGAAAAACACAGGTTGCCGCAGCCATCACTGCGAAACGGGTACCTACAGCGGCAACCGCAACATTTGGGGAGATGGCAGCCAATATCGGGAAGATTGTCCTGGGAAGCGGTAATGCGGTGCCGTCGGATGTTTTGGCAGGCAAGACTTTCACGAACGATGACGGGGTAGAATATACCGGCACCATGCCAAACCGTGGAGGATACTGGGGCTGGGGCAACAGCAAGGGCAATGATGGAGGCAATCAGAGAATGTGGGTTCGGCTTCCGGGCGGTTATTACAACGAGAACGCAGAAGTATATCTGTCATGGGCGGATATCCGGGCTATGGCAGGGATCACGCCGGAGAAGGTTAAAAAGAATGAGTGGATACTGGGGGTACAGGGAAATTTTGAGGGGTGGGTTCCGAACCCTCAGGATCTGTATTACAACGGGGTCAATAGTGCTGGTCTTATCCTTCTGTACGGCTGGACTTTTGAGAACACAAGAATAGCATTTTATTATGATAGTCGCGCTGGCTCGGTTCCGTCCTTCAGGTTTCCTAACGCTATCGATGTCAGAAGTTATTCGAGATTGATTTTTGAGGGATATTTTCATTGGTCTGCGGATTCGACTATGTATTGTATTCTTAATAATCCTACTCAGGTTAGTCGCGCCAATTTTAATAAAGGAGCCACTTATGTTGCACTTGATATTTCACAAGTAGTTACAATCAACGCAAATGCAACCATTTATATGTCATTGGATAAAGCCTCAGGCGGTGTTTGTTATATCACCAGAATAAGGTTAGAGTAAATCAAGTTATTAAAAAGGAGCCTGATGATGGATGAATTAACAAAAGCAGAGCTAGCCCGTATCCGTGACGAGGATCAGCGCCAGAACCGGCGCATTGAGCTGCTGGAGGATATGAGTAAGGTGATCCAGGATCTGGTGCTGTCCATCCATGGCCTTGCAAAAGACATGGAGCAGATGCTTCAGGAACAGAAGGAGCAGGGGAAACGTCTGGATAACCAGAGTAAGCGTCTGGATGCCTTGGAGAAAGAGCCGGGCAACACTTATAAGGATATCAAAAAAACAGCAGTCACAGCGATAGTAAGCGCGCTTGCCGGATCACTGGCAACCGGGCTTATTTTAATTTTGTCGCAGACTATCCATTGAGAGGAGGTGAGGAACTATGCTTAAGAACTGTGTATTTAGGGCTGATGTGGATACCCGCCAGTGGATCCATGCGGCAGGCAGGAGAGCGGTCAAGACCATGGCGCAGACATTTGTCGCCACCATCGGCTCGGCAGCGGTCATGGGTGAGGTCAACTGGCCTATGGTAGCCAGCGCATCCGGGCTGGCAGGTATCCTGTCAGTGGCAACATCCGTTGCAGGCCTTCCGGAACTGCCAGCCAAGACCTGAGAGGAGGTGATCCAACATCTCCCGTCCGGCAGGGTCAGAGCCGGAGCAACTATTACATATTTTCAACAATGAAAGAGAGGACAAAGATTATGGCAAACGCAACAGGAAAGAATCAGGACAAGAGAACAGCAGAGCAGAGAAAGAACGACGCAGCACAGAAGGCAAGACCCAAGGGTGCACAGGATACCACTTTTGTAACCACCGGCCCTGCAACCGGCAAGGAGGACGAGAGAGCGGTAGGCACGGAAGATAAGTAAGCTGTGCGACGTCGCAACACAGGCAGGCCCCGGGATTTCCTGGGGCCGTTTTTGGTTGGAGGGAATATGATTACAGCAGTATTTACAGATAACGATGATTACGCCCATGCCTACGGCCTATGGCAGTGGGATTACGGCCAGCAGCTCAGGATTGAGGGATTACATCTTCCGACGGCGGTAGAAATCCACTTTGCGCTACAGGAGACCGGCGGTGAGGCCATAACCCGTGTGGGTACCACTAAGGACGGCGTAACAACCGTCACAATCCCGGACAGCATGCTGGAGGGCAACAGTACAGTATGGACGGCAGATAAGGCATATAACATCTATGCGTGGGTATACCTGTCGGATAAGTCATCCGGCGAGACAATCAAGCGGATTACCATGCAGGTTAAATCACGCCCCAAGCCAGAAGCCTTTGAGGCACCGGGAGATGGGGAGATTTTTCACGAGGCGATTGAAGCTGTTAATGATGCCGCCAAACGTGCGGAGGAGGCCGGAGATAAGGCTATAGCTGCTGCGGATGAGGCCGAAAAAGCAGCCACCCAGACAGCGGAGCATCTGCAAGCTACAGAGGGTCTTGCAGAACAGGTAGAGACCAATGCCGACACCGTGGCGCAGGATAAACAGACTGTAGCAGGGATGCTCTCCCAGACACAGCAGGTGGCCTCAGAAGCGGTGTTATCGGCACAGGCGGCTAAGTTATCAGAGACAGCCGCAGTACAGGCACAGACGGGCGCTGAGGCGGCTGAGGATGGGGCAAGACAGTACGCTGAGGAGACAAGGGCAGACCGTCAGGCAGTGACCGAAGATAAACAGGCAGTTAGCCAGATGAGGGAAAACGTGGCGGCAGACCGTCAGGCGGTAGAGCAGACCGCTTTGCAGTTTGGACAGACCTCTCAGGATGCGCTTACAGCCATAGGGCAGGCTCAGAGCACAGCTGTGGGAGCTGTTAAGGCCGAGGGCAATAAACAGACCACAGCGGTACAGGAGGCAGGCACACAGGCGGTCAGTGAGGTTACTGAGGCCAAGACTACAGCAGTGGAGGCAGTCACCGCGGAGGGCGATAAGCAGACTAAAAGGGTTGAGGATGCGGCTGCCGGGATTGTGGCAGACAGAGAGCAGATCAACCAGAATAAGACTGATATAGCCGGTCTGGTGGAAGGGATGACAGATCTGGCACCGGCAATCCATAGCACGGCTTCTGGCTCCGTCATTACCGCCAATGATGCCGCAGAAGGCCGTCCGTTCCGGGGGCTGAGGGTGTTTGGGCGGACGGAGCAGGTACAGACTACAGGGGCGCAGTTGATAAATACTCAAGGCGCAGGAAATAGTAGGGGCGTCGATTGGGTTTTTGACAAGGGAGTCGTTACATTTTCTGGCGTTACAGTGGATACTTCAACCAATAGAGTGAATTGTGCAGTTAATGTGAAGGATGTGATGGAAATTGGGAAAACATACTTCGCGAAAAGTTTCACTGTGGGGATTGCAAGCGATGTTGCTGTAGAAAAACCATCTGGGGTAATCTACACTAGAGAATATACGCCCGATGGAACCGAAACAGGTATTTGTATCAGAGTATTAGTTGACAAATCTAATGATGCTGGGATAGAAATTGACTTAACTGCTTATGTCGCTATTACCGAAAACGAAAGACTGTCGTCATGGGAGCCCTACACCGGCGGCAAACCATCCCCCAGTCCAGAGTATCCGCAGGAGATAGTGAGTGCTGGTGAGAGCGGCACAATCAACGTCTCTATTTCCGACAGCGGAAGTCAGAGCCAATCCCTCACCCTCGCCACTCCTAACGGTCTCCCCGGTGTGCCAGTCAGCAAGGACGGCAACTACACAGATTCCAACGGTCAGCAGTGGGTTTGTGACGAGATTGACTTGGAGAGGGGTAAGTATGTGCAGAGGGTTGCAATTGAAAAAAATAATGGTGGTTGGGAATTGAAACCTTCATCAGATACACCAGGAAGGTTTTTTCAGCATAATAAACTCACTAATATTTTTTCAATCGCATTAAAAAAGTCATTATGTAACATTGCGAGTTTTACCAGTTGGGGGGCACCTGTGAATGATAAGTATGCATTTGCATTAAATGGTCATGGCATTTATTTTTCGCCCCCGAAAGGTGCGGAAATAACAGCAGAAGAACTCAATGCAAAGCTTAATTCACTCTCATTTCCTGTGGTGTTTGTAGGCGAGTTAGCCACCCCCATCGAGCGGGATCTCACACCAGAAGAGATTGCCACCTACAAGGCCCTGCGGACATATGGCCCGACTACTGTGATTACAAATGATGCAGGAGCCGGGATGGAAGTAACGTATGTAGCAGATACCAAGGCGTACATCGACAAGAAATTTAAGGAATTAAATCAAGCTATCGTGAACACTCAAATTGCATTGTTATAGGAGGTACATAATGTACGATATTGTAAAAAATGTTATTATATCAGGTGATTTTAGATTATCTGATATGCAGACTAAAATTGATACTCTCTGGGTACAGGGAGATTTGACTGAAGATGAAAGAAATGAGTTAATCGCTATCATGAAACAGTATGTTAAACCAGAATCAGAAGCTCCAGAACAGATAGAATTGTACAAGCAGCTACTTGCAAAATATGAATCTCTGGATGAGCGTGTGACCAAGTTGGAAAATGGCGGTGTGACACCGGAACCACCTACAGGCGTAGAAATCCCTGTCTGGGAGCCTTGGGACGGCATCAGTAATCAGTACCAATATGGAGCTGTAGTTACAGTCGATCAGAAATATTACATTAGTGCACATCAGGGACAGAATACCTGGATGCCGGGTAGCATGGGAACGGAAGGACTATGGAAGGAGATCAGTAAAGAAGATGCGGAGGCTGTAATATCCGGCACGAAAACACCGGATCAGGTGGTTAAGGGAGAATAAGGTATGGAGATAAGACGAGAGATTAAGCAGATAAACTGTTACGCAGGTCAAAACCGTCCTGAGTGGATTGTAATCCATGAGACAGACAATTATAAAAAAGGTGCCGGCGCACTTAAACACGCTCAGGCCCATAAAAACGGCAACCTGTCCACGTCTGTGCATTGGTATGTGGACGATACGGTAGCAGTACAGACGTTGTATTACAGCGACGGTGCATACGCAGTCGGTAGACAATATGGTACGCCTCTGGTGGCAGGCGTTACCAACACCAACAGCATTAACATCGAGATCTGCGTCAACCCGGACTCTAATTATGATACCGCCCGTGCTAACTGCGTGGAACTTGTACGCCAGATCATGGCAGAGACAGGTATCAGTGCCGATCATGTAATCCGGCACTATGATGCAAAGCGCAAGCACTGCCCCCGTAAGATGCTGGATCAGCCGCAGTTATGGACAGACTTCAAGGCAGCGCTCGTGGAGCCACAGAGAAAATCCGGCTGGCAGCAGGAGGATGGCGGTTGGCGCTACTACCTCGGCAACGGTCAGCCAGTCCGAAACGATTGGTACTGGTACGAGGACAAGTGGTACTGGTTCGACGGCTCCGGCATAATGGTGCATGATACATGGTACAAGTATAAAGACCACTGGTACTACCTGGGTGCTGATGGTGCTATGGTAACAGGACAGCAGACGATAGACGGTAAGTGGTACATCATGGATACTGAGGGCCGCATGATTGTGGAGCCGGTGACGCTTACACCGGATCAGGATGGGGCGCTGAGATGGCCGGGGCTGGCGGAATAAAAAGGTAGAAAAAGAAGTAGCAGGGACAATATGGATGTGATATAATGCTGATGTTACCGCCTCCTATACTGGTAAGGAAGGGAGGTGCTTACTATGGAATTTATTATATCCTTTATCGTCGCTGTCGCGGCTGGTGTGGTTTGCCACTACATCATCAAATGGTTGGACGGCGATAAATAACCGGTAACCAGCCTGTGGGGTTAAGCCTTCCCACTCCAAAAATAGGAATAGAAAAACCCGAAGGTCTCGCACACCTCCGGGTTTTTTGTTGTCGCTCACTATGGAACAACTATATCCTTTATTGCCTACTGGCATTATAGCATATGCAATTCTGAAATGCAATATCCCTGAAAATCTTTTGATTCTATGTTTTTGGCAGTCACCCCTTATATAGGAAGAAATATCATAATATTCTTAGCTTTTTACCAATCGCAATATTGGTTTGCGCCGCTGATTGAAATCGTCAAAAAATTCATCTGGCAATCCACAGATACATTTTAAATCATCAATAGATAATCCAGATGCATTGATAAATGCAGTTTTAGTAATTATCCTATTATCGATCAAAAGATAGACTGCGTCACGTATCATTTCGGGTTCGGCAATTGTTAAAATATCATCTAACGGCTCTTTATGCCAATACTTTTTTGTGGTCATTTGTCGCTTTAAATAATTTATTTGATTTTCCGTTAGCAATTCAAGTGTCTCACAACGCTTAATAATGGTGGACATAGCACATCCCCATTTTTTTTTAACAGCCTCTAATGAAATTAGAGAGGTGCTTCGTATATCTTTTGGGAATGATGTTGCCGGAAGTAAAAATGCTGCTGCAAATCGATCTGCCTGCATATCTGCTAGATCAACGATTTCTTTTTTAACAGAATCATCTTCTGCGATAGAACTATGCATTATAAGATGTCCTAATTCATGTAAGATGCTAAATCTAGTACGTACAGCACTCTTAGGAATCGAATGGTACAAAATATATGGTGTCCCATCTTTCCAACAAGAAAAAGCATCTATACCTTTGAAAGCACAGAAACTATTTGTGGCAAATTGTGTTACGATAACACCTTTATTTTCCAATAATCCTATTAAATCATTGATCGGATCATCGTCTATATCCCAATCTTTGCGAATAGTTAGTGCTATTTCCTCAATATCTTCAAAGGATAAATCTTCGTAGTTCTTGTCGATTGTCGGAAGATCCCGTTCAATAAAATCAACATATTTCTCGAGTTGTTTTTTTATTTCGTCAGTCCACTTTATCTGATATTTGCATGCTGTTTTAACTTTTTTAGCAATATTAGATTTAGAGCGAAAAAATAATGGACTACTACCAGCATTGATTTTTGCTTCTGATTTATAAAAAAACTCTGTAGGAAACCCAAGACTATATGAAATGGCCTGTAGCATTTCCGGCGAAGGACGCACTATACCTCGTTCATATTTTGAAATAGATTGCCTTGTAACGCCAATGTCACTAGCTAAATCTTCCATAGATTTAGCACGAGCTTCCCGAGCTTCTGTTATGCGGGAAGATATAATTGTGCTAGTCATGAAATATTCTCCTCAATTCCATGCGCTAAGAACTCTTTCTTTAATACAGCTTTTTTTCGTTCAAATACTTTCATGTTTTCATTTTCAGTGGTTAGACTAATTTGAGGAAGGGGTAAACATTCTGCAATACCAGTATATCCAGGTTCTGGAAACTGAACAACAGAAAACGTCTGATTGCGTCCTCCAAATGCTAAAATAGCATAATAAGGTTCATTGCTATAAGGAGGTGTTTCATCAAAGTCAATAACCATCTGTCTCTGTAATGCATGATTATTGTTTGATAGTCTGATCTTGTACTTTGAAGCATAAGGTAATAAATCAGGTGCTGAACTACGTGCAACATGAAGGATTACATTTTTATTTCTGAGTTCTGGTATCAGTTGCTTGCATCGAAACTCACGTTGAATAAATTCAAACGGAAATTTCGGGTCATGGCTCTCAATCTCACATTGCATTTGCACTAGTTTTGTCCGTAACCGTCCTCTTGTGTCAGCAAAATAGGGGTGTCCCAACATTGGGCGTTGCGTTTCCATAAGCTCACGATAGGTTACATCGCCGACCTGCACGATTGATGCCAGTGTTTTAAGTTCACGAGAAGTAAAAATATCTTTAAACTGAGTAAGCATATGTCCTCCTATATTTTTAATCATGAGCCTATTTTACATTATTTATATATTTTTGTCAACCGGAGTAAAATACACTATTAAATCAATATTTACGGAAATAAAGAAAGAAAAAAGCGGCTACCAAATAAAAGGCAGTCGCTTTTTTGGAAAAAATCCGCATATGAGTCGAAACTCAACATAACAAAAAATATAATAAAGCTTAAATCCACGATGCATTTGCATCGACAATGTACTTAAAGTATAATACCTATCCTCGCAGACGTCAATGGTAAAATGATACTATATAATAGGAAGAAACCTCATAAGTTATAACATTCTGGCCCGCCGTATTGTAATAACTTATGATGTGTAGTAAAAGAACGTAAAACTCCGGGTTTCCCGGTCAAATACTATCTTTTCGCAGAGAGACCGCAGAGCGTTGCCCTTAGTTTCGTTGTCTGCGGTCGGATCGGAAAGTACTTGATACACACAGGACACCTTTGCCATCATTTCAGCCTGATCCGGTGGAGCCGCCTCTGTTTGCTGGGCCTTTTGCCGGAGCTGATCCAGGGCGTTCTCCAGTTCCTTGCGTTCTGCGTTCAGGCGTAGTTTGTTCTGCTTATATTCTTCCAGGGTATCTATTTCATTTTCATATGCCTCCCGGATGCGTCGCTCTTTCACCGTGATGCGTTCGAGGGCTTCTTTTATTGCAATTTCTTCCTCGCTTATGTCATTTTCGGTTTTTGGGATGTGTTCATATTCAAGGTGGTTATTTCTAAGGGCTTTCTCCAAAGACCGGAGCACGGTACGTTCTGCGATTCGGGCGGATACACAGCAGGAGCCAGGGTGGAAGCCTTTGGCGTATTTCCAGCACTGGAAGAAGTCCGGGCGCTTCTTCTGATCGTTGGAGCGGTTGAAGCCCAGGCTGCTACCGCAGACTCCGCAGAACAGCATCCCTGACAGCCAATGAGCGTTGGCGGAAGCTTCCCGGCGTTTTTTAGGGCGGTATTCAGAGGTTATACGCTTCTGAACATCGTCAAATACAGAGGTGACAGCTGGCCGGGTTTCGTGGGTTCCTTGAAAGGTGATTCCGTTCCATGAGACCTCTCCGGTGTAAAAATGATTGGTAAGGATTCTGTAGATGGCCCTGCGGTCGAAGAGATTCCCTCTTTGAGTGCGGTACCCTATGGTGTTTACAGATCTGGCAATACCGGTCATATCCCTGCCGCTGTGGTAGGCCTGAAATATATATTCCACGATGGAATAGGCATCCTCATCAATGAGGAAGGGTTTCCCATCGCCCACAGCCTTATATCCTAAGCATGGGGCGGTCTGGTAACCTTCACGCAGCGCCTTCTCCGTCATGCCCCTCTTGACCTCCCCGGAGAGGTTGAAGGAGTAGTATTCGTCAAACCACTCTATGATGGTTTCAATCAGCCGCCCGAACATACCTTCCATGATGGGCTCTGATATGCTTTTGATCTCAATGCCGCATTTCTTTCGCAGGATGCCTTTGTAAAAGGTACTTTCTTCCTGATTCCGGGCGAACCGGGAGAATTTCCAGAGGTACAGACGTTTGAATGGTGCAGGCTTCTGGGATTTGGCAATGGCAATCATGCGCTGGAACTCCGGGCGGTTGTCTGCCTTGCGGCCGGAAATACCCTTTTTCTCCTCGAAAATGTATTCCTTGGGGATTACGAAGCCGTCTGCTTTGGCGGCATCCAGAATCATACGCAGCTGGGCATCCGGGGAGAGTTCTGTCTGGTCGTCGGTACTGACACGGATGTAGGCGGCCCCGATTTCCAAGGGTTGTGCATTGCTGGTGGATAATTGTGACATTATATCATCTCCTTGTGGATTATACGATAAATGGGTATAAAAAATACACCCCTTGCCAGGATGTACCAGAAATGATATAATTCAGGTGTCTAAGCTGATATATCTTTCCGGAGTATCCGGCAAGAGAATCTATGTGAAAGCCGTTCCTGTTGGCGCAGGGGCGGTTTTTATTTTCTAAGTTATTCGTCTAATTCTGTATCTTCTTTGGTTATGCCTAATTTTTCCATATAGTCTTGTTCTCTTGCGTATTTTTCGCACATGGCAGCATACTGCAAAGCAGCTTCATCTGAAATTTTAGATTCGGCTATATTTATTTTTTTTGAGTTGATATTTTCTGATGTTGTGGCATTTGCCATCTTCAAAAGTATATTTTTATCCCACAGAATCACGTTAAGCTTGGAAGCATCGCTGATAGCCTGTTTAGTGAAATGACTGTTAGTCATAACAACGGCGATATCGGCATTGTATATTTTACATCCAGAGTATGCCTCTTGTATAGCAGAGTTCCCAACAGAATTTATATAGCGTTTGCATTGAATGGCGTATTTCTTACCATTTTTATTAGCCAATATATCAATGCCATGATCGCCACTGGCTTTTGTGATTTGTACATTTCTGAAGCCATTATTCCTTAAAATTATTGCACAGAAGTTTTCAAATTCTATACCAGTCATACTATCAAAATTAACGTTGGATAAACATTTACTTGAAAAATATTTTATTACAAAACCTATAACGGACGCAATAATTAAAAATAATGCTATAAATGCATAAGCACCTACCAGTAAAGTTCCAAGTATTAAGAACAAAGAACAGTATAGTATAGTTTTGAAAATTATACCAGCTCCACACCACTTGGATAAGATATGATATATTGGCTCAAACCACCATCCTATAAGTAACCAATAAAAACAACCTTTCTTTTTCATTATCCCTCCCCGCTTATTTCAATCTCAAATCAATTAACTCTTTTTGATAACCTAGAACTCGCGCAACTTGCTCGATAGTATATTGTTGAAATTGAAAATATTCTATTAGAATATCATCGGGAATTAGGAAATCAATAGCAAATTTGTTGGCTTCCTGCTCTTTACGCGAATTAAGAAAGAGAGTTTTATGCTTTATGAAATAGCAGTTTTCACGAGGGTGAAGAATTGCATGACCTAATTCATGCGCCATGACAAATAAGCGCTCATTTCCTTCAAGATTTTCATTTATCCAGATACATTTATTACGCTTTAGATACATATAGCATCCTGATCGCGTGCCGATATCACCAATCGCAACTTCAATTCCGAGTGCCTCAGCTAAAGTAAAAGGATCGTTTGTCTGATATTTTTTTATGTAATAAGCAACTTTCTTTTTTATTGTGTTATTCAAGGCTGGACTCACCTACTTTTTATTTTTGTTGCCATATTTTGCTTTGTTCTTTGCT
>ENA-UERT01000742-UERT01000742.1-human-gut-metagenome-genome-assembly--contig:-NODE-742-length-24604-cov-10.131365_pt1 | contig 24604 bp, 18 predicted proteins | sample MGYA00242996_ERZ507997 | MGnify/ENA primary metagenome ERZ507997 (study PRJEB26167, sample SAMN06115458) | human gut metagenome | host: Homo sapiens | place: China:Neimenggu | collected 2014-11-07... | reverse complement strand
CAGGATAGTTAAAAGTATATCAAATTAATTAAGGAGGTCAAACATATGGGGAATAACATAGTGACACTCTATGTTAACGAAAAAAAATATGTATTTTCTATGGGGGATGCATATGGACAGGTACCGCAAAGCGAAACTTTGCTGGATACGTTAAGGAACAGGCTGGGACTGACAGGAGCAAAAAAATCCTGTGACCAGGGGGCTTGTGGCTGCTGTACGGTTATTAAAGACGGAGATGCTGTGCCTTCCTGCATGCAGCTGACAGTGGACTGTGATGGCTGCCATATTACAACCATTGAGGGACTTGCAGACCCAGAAACGGGAGAACTGTCAAAGCTGCAACAGGCATTTTTAGATCAGTATGCATTTCAGTGTGGTTTTTGCACACCAGGTATCATAATGGCATCCAAGGCGTTACTGGATAAAAATCCTCATCCCACCGAAGAAGAAATTAAAGAAGCGCTTTCAGGAAACTATTGCCGCTGCATCAGCCATTATCATGTGATTGAAGCAGTGGAAGAAGCAGCAGGAACTGGAAAGACCGCAGAGGAAAAATGGGAGGATTTCAGATGAAAGACATGAATTATTTCAATGATGGAAATTACAGGCCGGAAAACTACCGGTATGTAGGAAAAGTAAATGTTCCCAGAAAGGATGCCAGAGAGATCCTTACAGGAAAATGTGTTTATCTGGATGATTTTACGCTGCCGCAGATGCTGATCGGACGGGCTTTAAGAAGTCCGTACCCTCATGCAAGGATCAAGTCCATCAATATTGAAAAGGCAGCGAAAATGGAAGGCGTTGTTGCGATTCTTACTTATAAGGATATGGATCCCAATATGAAAGTTGGCTGGCCGCCAACAAAACCTATTCTGGGACAGGAACTGATGTATGTAGGAGATCCGGTGGCTCTTATAGCGGCTGAAACAGCAGAGATCGCCAATGAGGCAATGACGCAGATCGAGGTAGAATATGAGATCTTGCCCCATGTACTGGATGGTGTAGAAGCAGTAAAAGACGGTGCCCCTCAGCTGTACCCGGATATGTATCAGAACAACATTGTTACACCAGGATATCCGCCGTTCCAGAAAGATGGTCCATTCTGGCATCTGATCAAAGGAGATGTAGAAGCAGGGTTTGAAGAATGCGAGTACATAGCAGAAGATATGGTAGAGTTTTCAAAAATGCCTGCACCGGCCGCACCGGAAGCACCTGGAGCTATCGTACGCTGGGAAGGAGACGAAAACTATACAGTCTGGGTCGATTCTCAGTCCGGATATATCTGCAAGGTTCTGAATTCCTTTGCAGCACCAAAGGCAAATCTGGATGTACGTACCTTTAATGTAGGTGGTTCATATGGAAATAAGCAGTCACAGGTCATGCAGGTCATGTCAGCACTTTTACTTGCCCGCCGTACCAACCGTCCGGTTAAAGTGTTCCAGACAAAACAGGAGCAGATGTGCTGTTTTGAAACACGACTGGGAAGCCAGCTACATGCAAAAATCGGTATGGATAAAAATGGTGTGGTAAAAGCTGTTAAAGCAGAGTGGACTGTTGATACGGGCTGTTTTTCCAATGCAACTCAGGGACAGGTAGGCGTTGGCATTGGTGAAGCACAGCTGGTAATGTGTAAGTGCCAGAACTGGGATCTTGATACCAATCTTGTAGTGACCAACAAGCAGCCGGCAGGTATTGTAAGAGGCTATGGCGGACAGGAGTTAAACTCATGTCTTTCTCTTCTTATGGGACGTACCATGAGAGAGGGTAATTTTGATCCGGTTGAAGTCTATAAAAAGAATTACGTAAGAGAAGGAGATATTTATACCTGGCGTGACGGACGCCAGTGGCAGGCACATTCTGTTAATTATGTTAAAGCAATAGAAAAGTCTGCTGAAAAGTTTAAATGGAAAGAAAAATGGAAAGGCTGGGGAATCCCTACCTGGACCAGTGAGGACGGAAAGACTGTAAGAGGCGTAGGCTGCGGTATTATTGGAAATGCAGATATTGGAGAAGACAATACAGAAGCATATATCCGTGTAGTTCCGGATCTGGTAGGTGATAAAGCACATATTGTTCTTCAGACCAATATTACAGAATCTGGTATGGGACAGAGAAGTAATCTGGCTAAAATGGCAGCAGATATTATGAATGTTCCATATGACCGCATTGAAATAACACCGCCTGAGACAAAGATCAATCCAACTGGTTTTGGACTTTGCGGAAGCCGTGGAACCATTACCTATGGTCATGCCATCAGCAATGCATGTGAAGATGCAAGAAAGAAACTGTTTGAACTGGCGGTCCCATATCTGGAAGTAACAACAGACAGTATGTATCTGACGGATTACGGTGTTGCCATTAAAGCAAGACCGGACAAGTTTGTAAGCTGGAAGCAGCTGATCCCGCCGGATCTTACTTTAACTGGTTATGGACAGCACCTTGAAAACTTCTCTACTCCAAATATGTTTATCATTTTTGTGGAAGTAGAGGTAAATAAAGAGACTGGACTTGTAAAACTGATCAACTGCCTGGGCGGTACGGACTGTGGACAGGCTATTGACCCGTCTATGCTGGAAATGCAGGTACAAAGCGGTATTGGATCTGCTTCTCTGGATACAGCATTATTTGAAGAACATGTGATCGATCCGGTAACCAGCAGGACCATGACTTATGATATGATCGAATATAAATGGCGTCCGTTTAATGATTTTCCAACTTATGATACATGTATTCTTCAGTCACAGTTTGATACATTCCAGTTTAAAGCAACTGGTGTAGGTGAGATCGCAGGTGCAGCAGCAGCAAGTGCTACCATGCAGGCGATCACAAATGCCATTGGTACGCAGGTTACAACCTATCCGGCTACACCTGATGTGATCCTGAAAGCTCTTAAGGAGGAGAAAAAGGCATGAAAAAATTTGAATATATGCGCCCCGAAACACTGGAAGGTGCAGCAGAAGAAATAAAAAACGGCGGCGTTGCCATGGCAGGAGGAAGTGACCTCCTGGGCGGCCTGAAAGCAGACATTTATCCCCAATATCCTGAAAAGATCGTTAGTTTAAAAGGAATCAAAAACCTGGAAGGGATCCAGGTAAAAGATGGAACGATCACAGTAAAGGCAATGACAAGGCTTAGTGAGATCGCTGAAAATAAAGAGATCAAAAAGCTTGCTCCGGCACTGGCAGAAGCAGCAAAAAGTGTGGCAACTCCCCTTGTACGTAATCTGGGAACCATAGGAGGCAATGTGTGCCAGGATGTGCGCTGCTGGTTCTACCGTTATCCAGATGAGATCGGAGGCAGACTGAACTGTGCAAGAAAAGGCGGAGAGCAGTGTTATGGGATTTTGGGAGACAACAGATATCATTCCATATTTGGAGGCATGAGTACAGGAAAAACACCTTGTGCTGTTGAATGTCCGGCAGGAACGGACATTCCGGCTTATATGGCCCAGATCCGCAAAGGCAACTGGGAAGAAGCAGCGAAGATCATTATGCAGTACAATCCTCTTCCTATGCTTACCTCCAGAGTATGCCCTCATACCTGTCAGAGCAAGTGTAACCAGTGTAAACATGGAGATCCGGTAAAGATCCATAGTGTGGAGCGTTCCTTAGGTGACTGGATCCTGGAGCATGTGGATCTGTGCTATCTGGCACCTGAAAAAGAAACTGGAAAGCGGGTAGGTATCGTAGGAGCAGGACCGGCCGGACTTACAGCTGCGTATTACCTTCGTAAAGAAGGCCATGAGGTTACTGTTTATGATAAGATGCCGGAAGCCGGTGGTGTTTTAATGTATGGCATTCCAGAATATCGACTTCCAAAACATTATGTGCGTTCAGTTGTAAAAGCGATCGCTGATATGGGTGTCCATTTTGTTATGGAAACTACCGTAGGCAAAGATATTATGATCGAAGACATTGAAAAGGATAATAACGCCGTATTTTTGGACACCGGTGCATGGAAACAGCCTATCTTGGGAATTGACGGAGAAGGTATGGCAAAATTTGGCCTGAATTTCCTGGTGCGAGTAGTGATACAGCATTTTTTGAAAACCATCGTAGTACAATTTGTTTTTGAGGTCATCGGATAGCAACTTGCTTGTATCGCACCCCGATGGGCGGCTGTATTGAAAAAACAGTTGCCTTTTATATACCACACAACCTAAAAATTATCAAGTACGCGCAGCGTTCACTTCTCCCATCACCGGGAGCAAATGGACGCTGCTTTTTTGTTTGTAACGAAAGGAGGCATCCGTGAAATGGCAGTTTTTCGGGTAGAAAAGAACAGCGGCTACACGGTCATGTCGAACCATCACCTGCGGAACCGGGCCTTGTCCCTGAAAGCCAAGGGCTTACTCTCCCAAATGCTCTCCCTGCCGGAAGATTGGGACTACACCCTGCAAGGGCTGGCCCGTATCAACCGGGAAAGCATCGACGCGATACGTCAGGCCATCCGGGAACTGGAACAGGCGGGCTACATCCAGCGTTCCAGAGAACGGGACGAGAAAGGGCGGCTGCGTGGTGCAGACTATGTGATTTTCGAGCTGCCGCAGCCCGTTCCTGCATCGGTTTCACCTACATTGGAAAATCCAACGTTGGAGAATCCCACGCAGGAAAACCCTACGTTGGAAAATCCAATGCAATTAAATAAAGATAAACTAATTACAGAAAAACAAAAGAAAGAGGGATTAAATACCGATTCCATTCCTATCCATTCCCCAAACCCCTTGCCTTTGGACGAGGACGAGGAAGCGGCACCGCCGCCGGAACGGACAGGAAGCCGAAAGGAAGCGGCCTATCAAATCTACCGGGACCTGATTTTGGAGAACATCGAGTATGACACCCTCACCCAGAATCCCCGGATAGACCGGGAGCAGCTGGACGAGATCGTGGACATCCTGCTGGAAACCGTCTGCACCAGCCGCAAGTCCATCCGGGTGGCCGGGGACGACTACCCAGCAGAGCTGGTAAAGGCCAAGTTCCTGAAACTGGACAGCCATCACATTGAGTTCGTCATGGACTGCCTGCGGGATAACACCACCAAAGTCCGTAACATCAAGCAATACCTGCGGGCCATGCTTTTTAACGCGCCCAGCACCATCAACAGCTACTATGCGTCCCTTGTGGCGCACGATATGGCGCAGCCTGATTGGGGCCGCCCGCCCAACAACTGACCGAAAGGAGCGTCCACCCATGAGAACCCTTTACCTGCGGCGGCTGGTGGTTCCACCCTAGCTGCCGCTCTGAATTTTCTGCAACAAGGAGGGATTCATATTGCAGGAAGAAGTCACCCAGAAAACCATTGCCCTGTCCATGAAAACGGGCAAGCTCACCGCCCAAGCCCTGCAAGCTGCACTGAAAAAATACTTGCAGCACCGGGCCAAGGGGCCAAAGCTGCATCACGGCAAGCAAAGCCTGAAACAGCTGAAAGCCCACGGCGCGGCTCTGACCAACATTGAAGTCACGGAGGCGAACATCGGGGCATTCAAGCCCTGTGCCAAGAAGTACGGCGTGGACTTCACCTTACGCAAGGACAAGACCACCCAGCCGCCCCACTACATCGTGATCTTCAAGGCCAAGGATGCGGACAATCTGGAACAGGCGTTCCGGGAGTTCACGGCCAAAACACTCTCCAAGGAGCAGCGGCCCTCCATCCGCAAGGTGCTGACAGCAGCCAAGCAGAAAGCGGCCCAGCAGCCGAAACGCGCTAAAGAAAAAATCAAGCAAAGGGGGTTAGAGCGATGAAGCCTGAACTGAAAAAGCTGCTGGTGCTGAATCTGCCATATCTGCTGTTCGTGTACCTGTTCGCCAAATGCGGGCAGGCATACCGTCTGGCGGCGGGCGCGGATGCTTCGGCAAAGCTGCTCCACCTGACGGGCGGCATCTCTGTCGCCTTTGCAAGCCCGCTGCCCAGCCTGCATCTGTTTGACCTCTGCGTTGGCGTTGTTGGTGCGGTGGCTGTCCGGCTCATCGTGTACAGCAAGGGCAAAAACGCCAAGAAATACCGCAAGGGCGAGGAATACGGCTCTGCCCGGTGGGGCACCGCCAAAGACATTGCCCCGTACATCGACCCCAAGTTTGAAAACAACATCCTGCTGACCCAGACCGAACGCCTGACCATGACCGGGCGACCAAAAGACCCCAAGACGGCCCGGAACAAGAATGTGCTGGTGATCGGCGGCTCCGGCAGCGGCAAGACGCGGTTTTACGTCAAGCCCAACCTCATGCAATGCTTTCCCACGTCTGATTATCCCACCTCATTCGTGGTCACAGACCCGAAAGGCACACTGGTTCTCGAAACAGGCCAAATGTTCCAGCGGGCGGGCTACCGGGTGAAAATCCTGAACACGATAAACTTTTCCAAGTCTATGAAGTACAACCCCTTTGTTTACATCCACTCAGAAAAGGACGTGCTGAAGCTGGTGAATACCCTTATCGCCAACACCAAGGGCGAGGGTGAAAAATCAGCAGAAGATTTTTGGGTGAAGTCGGAGCGGCTGTTCTACACCGCGCTTATCGGCTACATCTGGTACGAGGCCCCGGCAGAGGAAATGAACTTCACCACCCTGCTGGAAATGATAAACGCCAGTGAAGCCCGCGAGGACGACCCGGAGTTTCAAAGCCCGGTGGACCTCATGTTTGAGCGGCTGGAACAGAAAGACCCGGACCACTTCGCTGTCCGGCAGTACAAAAAGTTTCTGCTGTCGGCGGGCAAGACCCGTTCCTCCATCCTGATAAGCTGCGGTGCCCGTTTAGCCCCATTTGACATCCGGGAGGTGCGGGAGCTGATGGAGGACGATGAAATGGAGCTGGATACCATCGGGGATGAAAAGACGATTCTGTTTTTGATTATGAGCGACACGGATACCACGTTCAACTTCATTCTCGCCATGCTCCAAAGCCAGCTTATCAACCTGCTGTGTGACCGTGCGGATGATAAATACGGCGGTCGGCTGCCTGTCCATGTGCGGCTGATTCTGGACGAGTTCGCCAACATCGGGCAGATTCCCAACTTCGACAAGCTGATTGCCACCATCCGCAGCCGGGAAATCTCGGCATCCATCATTTTGCAGAGCCAGTCGCAGCTGAAAGCCATCTACAAAGATGCGGCCGAAATCATTTCAGACAACTGCGATTCTGTTCTCTTTTTGAGTGGGCGGGGCAAGAATGCCAAAGAGATCTCCGATGCGCTGGGAAAAGAGACCATCGACAGTTTCAACACCAGCGAGAACCGGGGGTCTCAAACCTCCCACGGCCTGAACTATCAAAAATTAGGAAAGGCGTTGATGTCAGAGGACGAAATCGCAATCATGGACGGCGGCAGATGTATTTTGCAGCTGCGGGGTGTGAGGCCGTTCTTCTCGGAGAAGTTCGACATCACCAAGCACCCGCACTACAAATATCTTGCGGACGCGGACAAGAAAAACACCTTTGATGTGGACAGGTTCTTATCCACCCTGCGCCGGAAGCGGCAGCAGGTGGTCGCACAGGACGAAAGTTTTGACCTGTACGAAATCGACCTGTCGGATGAAGCTGCAGCCGCCGAATGAGGCGGCATTTTTTGAAAAAATTTTTGAGTGCCGCAGAACAAGCGGCAGAAAGTGAGGACCTTATGGAATTTTTCAACAGCGCAGTCGATACTTTGCAGACAATCGTGGTCGGTCTGGGCGGTGCCCTGTGTGTCTGGGGCGGCATCAACCTGTTGGAGGGTTATGGACAGGATAATCCCGGCAGCAAGAGCCAGGGCGTCAAGCAGCTGGTCGCGGGCGGCGGCGTTGCCCTGATCGGCGTGACCCTTGTCCCGCTGCTGTCCGGGCTGCTGGGCTAAGTCCTGCATCGCTGCCCACAATTTTCCGAACAACGAACACTTAAAATCCTACTCCGCGCTCTCCCTCTCACATGGGAGGGCGCGGGAAAGGAGGTATCTTTGCTTGATTAGTGAAATCATCGAGAAATGGATAAAAGGCATTTTGATAGATGGCATCACGGGCAACCTCTCCGGCCTGTTCGATAACGTGAACGCCAAGGTGGGCGAAATCGCTTCGGATGTCGGCTCCACCCCGCAGGCGTGGAACAGCGGCATTTTCAATATGCTGCGCAGTCTTTCCGAAACGGTAGTGTTGCCCATTGCAGCGGCCATCCTTGCCCTTGTGATGTGCCATGAGCTTATCCAGATGATTACCGAAAAGAACAATATGCACGACTTCGACACCTCCATGTTCTTCCGCTGGATTTTCAAGTCTGCTTTTGCCATCCTCATTGTCAGCAACACATGGAATATCGTTATGGGTGTGTTCGATGCCACCCAGAGCGTTGTCAACCAAAGTTCCGGCGTTATCATCGGTGAAACATCCATCCACTTTGACCGCCTGATACCCGGACTGGAATTTCAGCTGGAAAGCATGACCATCGGCAGTCTGCTCAGCCTGTGGTTCCAGACCCTTGTGGTGGGCCTGACCATGAACATCCTGTCCATCTGCATCTTCCTTGTGACCTACGGCCGCATGATCGAGATTTATGTTGTGACCGCACTGGGGCCTATCCCGCTGGCGACCATGGGCAGCAGCGAGTGGCGCAGCACCGGGCAGAACTATTTGAAATCGCTTTTGGCGTTAGGTTTCCAAGCGTTCCTGATTATGATTGTCGTGGGCATTTACGCGGTGCTGATACGCAACATTTCGGGCGCGACGGACATTGCCGGGGCTATCTGGGGCTGCATGGGCTACACCGTGCTACTCTGTTTCTGTCTGTTCAAGACCGGCAGCATCAGCAAGTCCGTATTCGGTGCCCATTGAGAAAGGAGCGTTTGAATGGCGTATGTGACCGTTCCCAAAGATTTGACCCATGTAAAATCCAAAGTCTTATTCGGGCTGACCAAGCGGCAGCTGGTCTGCTTCGGCGGTGCGCTCCTCACGGGCGGACCGCTTTATTTTTTGGCCCGGAACTATCTTTCCAACAGTGCAGCGGCCCTGCTGATGATTTTTGCCATGCTGCCGGGGCTGCTGTTCGCTCTGTTTGAGCGGCACGGCCAACCCCTTGAAGTGGTGATTCAGCAAATGATTCAGTGCTGCTTTATTCGTCCCAAGGAAAGGCCCTATCAGACCAACAATGCTTACGCCGCCCTTGTGCGGCAATACCAAATGGAACAGGAGGTAAAGGCCATTGTCCAGAAAAACGACACCCCGCGAGACCGAAAAGCCCAAAAAGCTCACCCGCGCCCAGAAAAAAGAAATTGATGCCGTTATCCGCAAGTACAAGGGTGACGGCAAGCCCCGCACGGCACAGGCCACCATCCCGTATGAGGCCATCTACCCGGACGGTGTGTGCCGCATTGACCGACGCACATTCTCCAAGTGCATTGCCTTTGAGGACATCAGCTATCAGCTGGCCCAGCCGGAGGTCCGAACTGCCATCTTTGAACACCTGTGCGACCTGTACAACTATGTGGATGCCTCCATCCATGTGCAGCTTTCGTTTTTGAATCGCAAGGTTGACCCGGTGCAGTACGCAAAAAGTTTTGAGATCGCACCGCAGGGAGATGATTTTGACGACATCCGCGCCGAGTACACCGCCATCCTGCAAAAGCAGCTTGCCAGCGGCAACAACGGCATTGTGAAAACCAAGTACCTGACGTTCACCATCGATGCCGACAGCCTGAAAACAGCACGGTCACGGCTGACGCGCATTGGCCTTGACCTGCTGGGCTATTTCAAAACCATGGGCTGCGTGGCGCACGTCATGGACGGGCAGGAGCGTTTGGAGGTGCTGCACGGCATCTTCCGCCCGGACGGCGAACCGTTCCGCTTTGAATGGGACTGGCTGGCCCCCTCCGGCCTGTCTACTAAGGATTTTGTGGCCCCGTCCTCCCTCTGCTTCGGCACGGCCAAGACTTTTGGACTGGGCGGCAAGTATGGAGCTGTGAGCTTTTTACAAATCCTTGCGCCGGAACTTTCGGATGAAATGCTGGCCGACTTCCTCAAAACGGAAAGCGGGATTCTCGTCAATCTCCATGTGCAGGCCATTGACCAGACCGAGGCCATCAAGACGATTAAACGAAAAATCACTGACCTTGACGCCATGAAGATTCAGGAGCAGAAAAAGGCTGTCCGTTCCGGGTACGACATGGATATACTTCCCAGCGACCTTGCCACCTACGGCGAGGATGCCAAAAAGCTGCTGAACAAATTGCAGACCCGGAACGAACGGCTTTTCATGCTGACTTTTTTAGTGCTGAATGTGGCCGACACCAAGCAAAAGCTGGGCAACGATGTGTTTCAAGCCGCAGGTGTGGCCCAGAAGTACAACTGCTCTCTTGTCCGGCTGGACTACCAGCAGGAACAGGGCCTTGTGTCCAGCCTGCCGTTGGGCATCAACCAGATAAGGATTCAGCGCAGCCTTACCACCTCCAACGTGGCGGTGTTCGTGCCCTTTGTGACGCAGGAACTTTTCCAGAGCGGTGCGGCCATGTACTACGGCATCAATGCGAAATCCCACAACATGATTATGCTGGACCGCAAGCAGGCCCGGTGTCCCAACGGCTTGAAGCTGGGCACGCCCGGCAGCGGCAAATCCATGAGCTGCAAGTCCGAAATCGTCAGTGTGTTTTTAACGACCGCTGACGATATTTTCATTTCAGACCCAGAGGCCGAGTATTACCCGCTGGTCAAGCGGCTGCATGGGCAGGTCATCAAACTTTCGCCTACCAGCAAGGACTATGTAAATCCGCTGGACATCAACCTCAACTACTCCGAGGATGATAGTCCGCTTGCCCTGAAATCGGATTTTGTGCTGTCGTTCTGTGAGCTGGTCATGGGCGGCAAAACAGGTCTGGAAGCGATTGAACGCACCGTGATAGACCGTGCCGTGAAAGCCATCTATCGCCCCTATCTGGCGAATCCCTGCCCGGAGAATATGCCGATTTTGTCTGACCTCCACCAAGCCCTGCTCGACCAGCACTTGCCGGAAGCGGACCGGGTGGCGCAGGCGCTCGACCTGTATGTATCCGGCTCGCTGAATGTGTTTAACCACAAAACGAATGTGGACATCCACAACCGGCTTGTGGCCTTTGACATCAAAGAGTTAGGCAAGCAGTTAAAAAAACTGGGGATGCTCATTATCCAAGACCAGATATGGGGCCGCGTTACCCAGAACCGTAGCCAAGGCCGGGCTACATGGTATTTTGCAGACGAGTTCCACCTTTTGCTGAAAGAAGAACAGACCGCCGCGTACAGTGCCGAGATTTGGAAGCGCTTCCGCAAATGGGGCGGCGTGCCCACGGGCGCCACCCAGAATGTGAAGGACCTTCTTTCTTCCCCGGAGATCGAGAACATTCTGGAAAACAGCGACTTCATCACGCTGCTGAATCAGGCATCCGGCGACCGTAAAATCCTTTCGGAACGGCTGAACCTCTCCGCAGACCAGCAGAAGTACATCGACAATTCGGAACCGGGCGAAGGACTGCTGATTTTTGAGAACGTGGTGTTGCCGTTTTCCAACCCCATCCCGAAAAACACCCAGCTCTATAAGATCATGACCACCCGGCTCAACGAGGTAGTGGAGCTATGAGCTTAACGCATTTTAGCTTGTTTTCCGGCATCGGCGGCATTGACCTTGCCGCAGAAGCGGCGGGTTTTACTTCGGTCTGTCAATGCGAGTGGGCGGCCTTTCCCGCCGCTGTTCTGGCAAGCCACTGGCCGGAGGTGCCCCGTTTTCAGGACATCACCACAGTAACAAAGGAGGCTTTCTTTGAAAAAACAGGACTTCGCACCGTCACCCTCATTTCAGGCGGCTTCCCGTGCCAGCCGTTCTCCACCGCAGGGCGGCAGCGCGGCTTCCACGATGAACGCTACCTGTGGCCCGAAATGCTGCGGGTTATCCGGGAATTGCAGCCCCGTTGGGTGCTTGGAGAAAATGTTGCTGGCTTCCTCCGTATGGGGCTCGACAAAACGCTCATTGACTTGGAGCAGGCAGGTTACGATGTTCGGGTTTTCGTATTACCTGCTGCTGCCGTTGGCGCGTGGCACGAACGGAAACGAGTATTCATCATCGGCTCCGCTGCTTCCCACGCCCCTTGCCAGCGACACCGGGGATGTGGGCAAGGGACTGGACATTCAAATCTCTGCGAACGGCAGCTACCGCAAGATGAACAAGGACGGCAAGGCGTGGACGGCGCGGCTTTCCCATGTGGTCTACCGCATGACCCCCACCACGCTGGAAAAGCCCTATCTCAACCCGGACTGGGTAGAGTGGCTGATGGGTTTCCCGCGCAAATGGACGGACATTCCCTTTGGGCCGAAGAACCCGCCGACATCCCGCGTCTGACCGAAGATGTGCCGAACCGCAGCAAGCGGATGAAAACACTGGGCAATGCAGTTTCGCCGCCGCAGGTGTTCCCGCTTCTCAAATACATTGCGGATATTGAAACGGGCAAGTGTTCGCCCTGCCCATATTTTCAGAACGGAGGTGATGCACCTTGAAAGAATTGCAGGCGAGAGCCAAAGTCACCCAGACCATGACCCGTGACGGTCTGGTGGTAGAAAATCAGGCTGACGGCACTGTGGAGAATGTTTCCTGCCGGGAAGCGGAACAGGACTACTCCACGGATGCCGAGGGCAAGGCCGAAAAAATTCTGGAACGGGCCGAGGACATCAAGGACGGGCATAAAAATAAAAAGAAAGCGAAAAAGGCAGCAGAAACAGCGGCCACCGCCAAAAGTGAAGATGGTCTGCACCGTTCCGCTGCCCGTTTGGAATTGACCGAGGACGAACGGGCAGACCCGGAGTTGCAGCCGTACATCCACAAGGCGGAAGCAAAGGCCGACAAGCTGGATGCGGCCCGCGCCGCTCTGCCGAAGAAGCGTGTCCCGGTCAAAGAAAAAGTCTACGATGCCGCCAGCGGCAAGGCGAAATCCACCCTGCGCTTTGAACAGCAGGACAAAGGCCCGCCCAGCCTGAAACCAAACCCGGCCAGCCGCCCGCTGTCGGAAGCATTGCTGTTCGCTCACGGAAAAATCCACGAGGTCGAACACGAAAATGTGGGCGTGGAGGGCGGCCACAAAGGTGAAGAACTGGTGGAGCGTCAGACCGCTAAGGCCATCCGCAGCGGCATCCGGCACCACAAGATGAAGCCCTACAAGGCCGTGGAAAAGGCAGAACGGGAACTGCGTTCGGCCAACGCCGAGTATTTCTATCAGAAGTCGTTGCGGGATAACCCACAGCTTGCGCAGTCTGCCAGCAATCCCATTTCCCGGATGTGGCAGAAACAGCGTATCAAGCAACAGTACGCCAAAGCTGCACGGCAGGCCGGACAAGCCGCCGCACAGGGTGCAGCCACTACCGCAGAAAATGGTTTCCGGGTAACAAAGCTGGCAGCCGAAGGCGGCGAACGGGTGGCCGAATTTGCTGCCCAGAACTGGAAAACCATTCTGATCGTGGCGGTGTTCGGTCTGCTGGCTCTGCTCTTGATAACGGGCTTGCAGTCCTGCACGGTGATGGCGGGCACCGCTGGGACCGGCGTGACGGCATCCTCTTACTTTTCCAAGGACAAGGATATGCTGGGTGCAGAGAAAGCCTACGCCAAGCTGGAACAAAAACTGCAACGGTATCTCGACACCTACGAGGCCACCCACAACTACGATGAATACCATTTTTATCTGGACGAAATCGAGCATGACCCCTATGTGCTGATCTCGATTTTGTCCGCGCTCCATGATGGCGTTTTTACATTGGCCGAGGTGCAGGGCGAACTTGAAATGCTCTTTGAAAAGCAGTACATCCTGACCGAGACCGTGACCATGCAGATACGTTACCGTACAAAAATGATGGTCATTATTGGCCCGTATGGTGTGCCGCAGGTTATCACTTACCAAGAACCGTATGAATACTACATCTGCACCGTCAAGCTGAAGAACAAGGATTTATCCCATCTGCCCGTGGAAGTGCTGACCGAAGAACAGCTTAGTGCCTATTCGCTCTATATGCGCACACTGGGCAACCGGCCGGATTTGTTTGGCAAAGCGCAGTACCCCAATGCGTCCACCATCAAGCAGCCCACCTACTACGATATTTCCCCGGAAGCACTAAAGGATGATAGGTTTGCCGCCATGATGGAGGAAGCCACGAAGTACATCGGCTACCCGTATGTGTGGGGCGGCAGTTCGCCCAGCACCAGCTTTGATTGCAGCGGCTACATTTCGTGGGTGCTGAATCACTCCGGCTGGAACGTGGGCCGCCAGACCGCACAGGACCTTTACAACCTCTGTACTCCTGTTTCGACGGCGCAGGTCAAACCGGGCGACCTTGTATTTTTCAAGGGAACCTACGATACCCCCGGCGTGAGCCATTGCGGTATCTATGTAGGCAATTCCATCATGCTGCACTGCGGCGACCCTATCTCCTACACAAACCTCAACTCAAAATATTGGCAGGAACATTTTTACAGCTATGGGCGTTTACCGTGACGCCAGAAAGGATTTTGTATGGCAAAAAGACTTTCCCGCATTGAGCGCGACATCGAACGGCTCAAAGAAAAAATCAGCGAATATCAGCAGCAGTTGAAAGAACTGGAAGCTGCAAAGACTGAACAGGAAAACTTGCAGATCATTCAGCTGGTGCGCAGCATGAACATGAAGCCGGACGAGTTCGCGGCTTTCCTGCGCAGCGGTGCGCTGAACGCTGCACCCACCGTCACCCCGTACCACAAACAGGAGGATGCCGCCGATGAAACCTGATTGGAGCCGCCGTTTTGCAGCCGGGCTGCTGGCTATCCTGCTCTGCCTCTGCTCCTTTTCCATGCCCGCTTTTGCAAGCGGCTCTGACCCTGCCCCGGAACCTCTGCCGGAAATTCTGGACGAGAAAACTACCACTGGCGGCATGGAGCCGGAGGGTGTGCCCATCACGCCCAAGGGCAATGCAACACTGGTGGATGATTTTTACGGTGACAAGCAGCTTATCACCGTGACCACCAAGGCCGGGAATTATTTTTACATTCTCATTGACCGTGCCAACGAGGACAAAGAAACCTCTGTCCACTTCCTGAACCAAGTGGACGATGCCGACTTGCTGGCCCTGCTGGATGAAGAACCGCAGGATATCGAGGTCTGCACCTGCACGGTGAAATGCGAGGCCGGGAACGTCAACGAAAACTGCTCCTTGTGCGAAAAGAGCCTGCGCAACTGCACAGCCCCGGAAGCGGTGAAAACAGACACCGAAACGCCAGAGGAAAAGTCGAAATCCAGCATGGGCAGTCTGATGATCCTGCTGGTGCTGGCTCTGGCTGGCGGCGCAGCACTCTACTATTTCAAGTTCCGCAAGCCCAAGACCGATACCACCGGCCACGATGATCTGGACGAGTACGATTTTGGCGAGGACGAAGATGCAGACGAGGAACCTGCTGAAATCGAGATTCATTCAGAGGACGGACAGGAGGACGAAACATGAGCTTTCAGCTGGTGATTGCCGAAAAGCCCAGTGTAGCCCGCAGCATCGCCGCCGTGATCGGGGCCACTGAAAAGCAAAACGGCTACTGGCAGGGTGGCGGGTATCTGGTCAGCTGGTGCATCGGGCATCTGGTGTCCTTTGCCGAGGCGGGCCAGTACGATGAAAAATACTGTAAGTGGCGGTATGAGGATTTGCCCATCTTGCCCCAGCCGTGGCAGTTCATTGTCCCGGACGAAAAGAAACAGCAGTTTGAAATTGTGCGCTCTCTGCTCAACCGCCCGGATGTGGACAGTGTGACCGCCGCGACCGACGCAGGCCGGGAGGGAGAACTTATCTTCCGCTTTGTCTACCAAATGGCCGGCTGCACGAAACCTGTAAAGCGGCTCTGGATTTCCAGCATGGAGGATGTCGCTATCCGGGAGGGCTTTGCAAACCTGCGCCCGGATTCGGATTATGATGCTCTGTATCAATCGGCCCTCTGCCGTGCAAAAGCAGATTGGCTGGTGGGCATCAATGCAACGCGGCTGTTTTCGGTGCTGTATCACAAAACCCTGACGGTAGGCCGGGTGCAGACCCCGACACTGAAAATGCTGGTGGACCGGGATGCAAAAATTCTGCGCTTCCAGAAAGAAAAGTATTATACGGTCGGCATCCAGTCCGGCAGTTTGAAAGCGGGCAGTGGACGCATTGCCAGCATGGACGAGGCCGACACTTTGAAACAAGCCTGTACCGGGGCATCTGCTATCTGTTCTTCTGTCAAGCGGGAGAAAAAGACAGAACAGCCGCCCAAGCTCTATGACCTGACCACCTTGCAGCGAGAAGCAAACCGTCTGTTCGGTTTTACCGCAAAACAGACCCTTGATTACGCCCAGCAGCTTTACGAAAAGAAACTGCTGACCTATCCCCGCACGGACAGTCAATATCTGACCGAGGATATGGGCCAGACAGTACAACATCTTGTGTCTGACCTGCTGAGGCTGCTGCCCATTGCCCAAGGGCTTGACTTGCCCCCGAAAGTGGGCCGGGTGCTGAACAGCAAAAAGGTATCGGACCACCACGCCATCATTCCCACTGCTGAATTTGTAAAACAGGGCTTCGCTGGTCTTGCCGAAAGTGAATGCAAGCTGATGAACCTTGTCTGCTCCAAGCTGCTCTGCGCGATAGCCGCGCCCCATGAGTACGAAACTGTGACTGCTGTGTTCTCCTGCGCCGGGAACGAGTTTACCGCCAAGGGAAAGACGGTGCTTGTTTCTGGTTGGAAAGAAATCGACCAGCGGTTCCGCTCCACCCTGAAAGCAGATACCGAGGAAGAAGTGCTGAACACCCTGCCGGAACTGGCCGAGGGACAGAGTTTCCGCGTAACTTCTACCGTATCGGAACACTTCACATCCCCGCCGAAAGCCTACACCGAAGATACACTCCTGTCAGCAATGGAGCGGGCCGGAGCCGAGGATATGCCGGAAAACGCAGAACGCAAGGGGCTGGGTACGCCCGCCACCCGCGCCGCGATTCTGGAAAAACTGGTGCAAATGGGCTTTGTGCAGCGCAAGGGCAAACAGCTTGTCCCCACCAAGGACGGCATCAATCTGGCGGTGGTTCTGCCGGAAAGTTTGACCTCTCCCGCCCTGACCGCCGAATGGGAAAACCGCCTGACCGAGATTGCCAAGGGCAATGCAGACGCGGACGAGTTCATGGCCGAAATTGAAGCGCAGGTGCGCCAGCTGGTCAAGACCTATTCTTGTATCAGTGCAGATAAGCAAAACCTGTTCCAGTCGGAACGGGTCATCATCGGCAAGTGTCCCCGGTGCAGTGAAAACGTCTATGAGGGCAAGAAAAACTTCTACTGCGGGAATCGTAGCTGTCAGTTCGTGATGTGGAAGAATGACCGCTTCTTTGAGCAGCGAAAAAAGGCGTTCACCCCGAAGATCGCCGCCGCTCTGCTCAAAAACGGTAAGGCAAAGGTAAAGGGCCTCTACTCCGAGAAAACAGGCAAAACTTATGATGCAACGGTGCTTCTCGCAGATACGGGAGGCAAGTACGTCAATTACCGGGTAGAGCGCAAAGAGTAAGGCAAAAATACGAGGGCCGGTTATGGTAAGGTGAAGCATTCATTTTGCCATAACCGGCTCTCTCTATCCGTAGGATAGCAAAAAAGGAGTGTGAGCAAATGAGCGAATTATTTTCCATCCAGCTGCAAAATCGGCAGCAACAAGGCGGAGATAGCGTCTGGCTGGACCTGCCTACCACAACCGAACAGGTACAAGCGGCCCTGCGGCAAATCGGCATTTCGTCCGATAATCCGCAGGGCCTTTTCATTTCCGGCTACTTTGCCGAGGAAGAAAAACGCTTTGTAATTCCTTATAACATGGTGCTGGCATCCAATGTGGACGAGCTGAACTTTCTGGCCGCACGGCTGGAAACACTCTCTGCCGGGGAACGCGCAGAACTGAACGCTGCCCTGCAAGCCCCGCAGAGTGAGCTTTCCAGCATCGGGAAAATCACAGACTTTCCCGAAAATGTGGACTACTATGTGCATCTGCCGGATGTGCACGGGCCTGCCCAGCTAGGAGATTACTACCTGAATCGCTCCGGCATGGTGGATATGCCGGAAGAATGGAAAGGCGGCATCGACACGGCGCAGTTCGGCCGGTATGTGGCCCAGCAGGAGCAGGGCGTGTTTACCGAGTATGGCTACCTTGTCAAAAGCGGGGATGCGTGGCAGAAAGTCCACGAGGGCCAGCCTGTGCCGGAGGAATACCGGGTACTGTCCTTTCCTGCGCCGGAAGTTTTGCGAGATTCGGCCAACATCCCGCCGCCTGTTCAGCCTGAAACGGAACCGCAGAAAGTTATTCCCATTATCCTAAACGGCAAAGACAGCGTAGAGCGTATGAAAGAAATCACGAACCGGCTGGAAACAGGGATTCAGCAGTTGTTCGACAGCGACCGCTACAAAGCCTACCTCACCACGATGGCGAAATTCCACAATTACAGCTTCAACAACACCTTGCTGATCGCCATGCAGGGCGGACAGCTGGTGGCGGGCTTCAACAAGTGGAAAGACACATTCCACCGCACCGTGAAAAAGGGCGAAAAAGGCATCAAGATTCTTGCTCCTGCGCCGTACAAGGTGAAGCAGAAGATGGAAAAGCTGGACGAACAGGGCAAGCCGATTCTGGGCAAGGACGGCAAGCCGCTGACGGAAGAAAAGACGGTGCAGATTCCGGCTTTCAAGGTGGTGTCCGTGTTCGATGTCAGCCAGACTGAGGGCGAACCTCTGCCCTCTATCGCGGTGAATGAACTGTCCGGCAGCGTGCAGGACTACCAAGATTTTTTCAAGGCATTGGAGCAGTCATCCCCGGTGCCCATCGGGTTTGAGGGCATCGAGGGCGGCGCGCATGGGTACTTTCATCTGCTCGACAACCGCATTGCCATCCAAGAGGGCATGAGCCAGTTACAGACCATCAAGACGGCTATCCATGAAATTGCCCATGCAAAGCTGCACACCATCGACCCAGACGACCCGGAACAGGCCAACCGCCCGGACAGCCGCACCCGCGAGGTGCAGGCCGAAAGCGTGGCCTATGCCGTCTGCCAGCATTACGGGCTGGACACGTCCGAGTATTCCTTTGGCTATGTAGCTGGGTGGAGTTCGGGCCGGGAACTGGCCGAACTGAAAGCCTCTCTGGAAATTATTCGCAGTGCGGCCCATGAGCTGATCTCCGCGCTGGACGAACATCTAGCAGAACTTCGCCAGCAGCGGGAAGCAGACCTTTCCGCTGCACAGGAGGCCGCATTTGCACTGGATAATGGCAATACGCTGTTCATCCAGACCTGCGATTCTGGCTATGACTACACTCTGTATGGCCCGGACCACACGGCTCTGGACGGTGGGCAGCTGGACGCGCCCGGTCTGACCCTGCCGGATGCCGGGCAGGAAGCACTTAATCTGCTGGGGCAGACAGCCGCGGTGGCGAAAGTTCTGTTGGGCGATAAGCTGGCGGCGTTCCAAGAGGCGGCGGAAAAAGCAAATGAACTTTCTGCCCCGGAAGCAGAAAAAGCCGCTGCGACAGATTTATCCGCAGAGCCTACGGTCACGATTCTGTGGAGTGAAAGCGACAAGCTGCAGGACGGCGAAATCATGCCGCTGTCTGTGGCAAACCGCGTTTTTGAAGAACTGGACACCGCCCAGCACACAGACCGGGAAAAGGATGGTTACGAGGGTGGCTGGTACGACAAGACCGCGTTCCGCATTGATTTTACCCTGAACGGTCAGCCCGACAACTACGAGGGGCGGCAGGATTTTGGTGACGGAGAGGGTTCTTTGGTTCAACATATCCAGAACTATCACGAATACTACGCCAAGGATGAAAACTGGAAGAATTTTGTTCTGCACAACAAAGGCCCGGAAGCGTGGGAACAGGACAAGGCAGAGCGGGAAATGGTACTGACCGAGTTTATCCCGTACCTCAAACAGCATTGCAATCTTTCCGCTATGGAGCAGACGGCTACCGCCGCTTTGCGAGAGGGTCAGGATATTTCGCCGGAACGAACCGCTTATTACAATGCCATTGTAACCTATGTGCAGGACTGCCGCCCGCTGCTCAACCAAGGCCGGTATGACTTGCCGGAACCGCCCAAGCTGGCCGACTTTGACCAGAGCTTGCAGGACTACAAGGCGCAGGTACAGTCCGAGATCGAGCAGGAAGCGGCCGCTGCTGGAATGACCGTGGAGGAATACGCGGCGGCAGGCTTCGAATCACCGCAGCAGGGCAGCTTTTCCATCTACCAGCTGCGCAATGAGGATTCCACCCGTGATTACCGTTTTGAACCCTACGACCGCCTGCAGGCCGCTGGCCGGACCGTGGACAAAGCCAACTATACGGAAGTGTACACCGCGCCGCTGACTGCTGGCACCACGTTGGAGGACATCTACCGTACATTCAATGTAGACCATCCGGCAGACTTTAAGGGGCATTCGCTGTCCGTTTCGGATGTGGTGGTGCTGCATCAGAACGGCCACGACACCGCCCATTACTGCGACAGTGTTGGCTTCCAGCGGGTGCCGGAGTTTTTGCGGGAAAATCCGCTGCGCACCGCAGAACTTTCCACCGAACAAAACGAAAACATGATTGACGGTGTTCTGAACAACGCGCCCTCTCTGGGCGAGTTGGAGGCCAAAGCAAAGGCCGGGGAACAAATTTCTTTGACAGACCTTGCCGCTGCAGTCAAGGCCGAAGAAAAGGCACCGAAAGCCAAGAAATCCCGCGCAGCCAAACCGAAAAAGCCGTCCATCCGGGCACAGCTGGATGCCGCAAAAAAGGAGCAGAGCAAACAAACACTGCCACGGGAAAAGGCAAAGGAATTGGAGGTCTGACCATGAATTTCAGCGTGGAAGAAGAAAATTTGATCTGTATATACCACACTTCTGACCGCCGCTGGACGATGGCGCGGATGCTGGCTGCCCTGTCGGATATGGACACCGAAATGCGGCGGTTGGCAAACAGTACTATTGCAAAGTTGGAGCGCATGACGGATGCTGACTTTGACGGACAGTGGTTCGATTTTGCGGGTGAGTGATACCGCCAGCTCGACAATGACACATTATTTTTAGCAAAAGTAATGTGTCATTGTCGGTACAGAAATAGCCGGACACGGTGGCCTTGTGGCTGCTGTGTCCGGCTATTTTTTAATTTAGAGTATAGTCAATGTATTCATCACTGCTTGCGAATTTCGATGCACATTCAGGGCACAATTTTTTATAATCATCAGGGTCAAAATCTGAAATGGCAATCTGTGTAATGTCTGCCGGCATCGGTTCTCCGCATTCATCACAATATATAGATTCGCTAAATTCGGTTCCACAAGAAAGGCATTCCCATGTTGCTGTTTCCGGCAAATAAACTACTGTTTTGCTTTCACACTTAGGACAAGGATATATCGGCATGCACAAATGCCCTTTTCTTCTTCCTATATCCCGCAATGCCTGAAAGCTATTCAAGCAAGAACGGTCTTGACTACACAAATCTTGATAATTGTCAAAATTAGCCCCACAAAATTTGCAGTGGATTTCAATGCCATCTCCTTTTGCAAGAAATTGTGTCCCGCAAATCGGACAATATGGCTTAAATTTCGTTTTTGCATCATAAATAATTATATATCGAATTGCTGTCTTTTGCTCAAACTCCTTTTGTATGTCACTTTTTCGAGCATTATACGCTTTCGTGTCTTCGTGTAAAAATGCTATGTCATCTGGACTAATGACTGAAAGATAGTCTTCAAAATTCAGATGCAGTACATCCAAGAGCAAATACTCTATTGCGGAAAATGATTTTGACAAAAGACTTTTATAAAAGACTCCATCTATTACACATTTATAATGTTGGACAGTATTGCGTGTTTGTCCAAGTTCGACTAGGTAGTCCTCATATTGCTTTAAGTCCACTCCGCATAGATTTTTCACTCGAAGTAACGCAAGCCGATAACCAACAGTTTGCCTGTCTGCTTCTCTATCTATGTTTCCAATCTTATCAATATCTTCATAGATAAGTGCCGGATGATTACGAACCAATATTTCTTTCAGCAATAATTCTGCGCAGTGACAAGTCAACAAAACCGAAAATTTGAATTGATCTGCGTTTTGTCCTTCATCCGCTTCTGTATAGTAAGAAATAGCTTCACGTAATGAATGTAATGCGTTTTCTACCAAATCAAATGTCATTGTCTTTTCTCCCTTAAATCTTGGCTTTAGGGGTTATTTTTCTTTTCCGGCAGTTCGGCGGCATCTTCTACAACGTCGGTCACAAGCTGCTGGAAGTCAAACGCATTCTTTTCTGTGATAACAGGCTTGCCGGTTTCCGCTTCAAGAGCCTGCCGTGCAATGCCGGCCACCTTGCCGCCGCGTTTGGCAACCTGCTTGTTTTCTTCAAAGGTCTGTGGCTTTGCAGTTTTGGAAATATCCGTGGTGGAGGCTTCCGCCAGCATGGTCAGCACAAGTTCCAAATCAGTCATATTGTCCCGGAGATTTTCTTTCGTCAGACCTTTCAGCCGCTTGTACTGCCCTGTGGTCATGCCGGACCATGCGCGGGAGATTTCATCGGTCAGGATGGCGTACTCCTTGCCCTTTTGCACTCCGCGCTTCTTCCATTCGTCCGTTAGTTCGTTACGGATGCGGATTGCCAAAAGCCGCTGGTGAATCCATTCTTCGGAGTAGCCTTTTTTCAAATAGGTATCAAGTGCGCGGTCGATGGCCTGTTCCGGGTCGATGGTTTCTTCGATGCGTTCCTTGCCCACCATTGCCAGCCATGCCTTGAACGGTTCAGCTTTCGGAGATGGGATTGACTGGATGATGCGCAGGAGCTGTTCAGTGTTAGCGACATCCGTTTTGCGCTTTTTGCCGTCAGGAGCGGTCATTTTCAAACCATTACAATTTGTAATGGTTTCATTTCCTTCGTCTTTAAGACGCTTTTTTAGAACGCGCCAATAGTTCTGTGGGTCTGCGCTGTCAGTCAGAACAGCAATCACATCAACGATGGCAAAATACCATTCTTCCTTTTCTGCATCCCATGCAGTGCGGATTTTCTGATCTTCAAAAAGCTGGATAGAGCCGTTATCGTTCACTTCTGCCATAGAGGGTTCCTCGCTTTCGTTGTCTAAGTCTATTTTACATGATTTCGGGTGGAAACGCTACCCGGTCTAAGCGTTTGGGGTTCAAAAATCTGACTAATATTTTGTGCAGATTTACCGTTCCTGCACCTGTTCCTTTCCTGGTGTTGTCCGTAGGATGCCGTCCACATTCTGCTTGATAATGCCATACTCCTGCATCTGGCGCTTGGCTTCGGCGTACTGTCGTTGCAGTTGGTCTTTCTGCTCGGCCAATAGCTTATGCTCGTCTTTCAGGGCGTAGAGGTCGGGCAGCTTTTGAAAGCTCTGCTCTTTCAATGCCTTGGCCGCCGCCTCATAGAGAATCAGGGCGCCTTCATGCTTACGCCGGAACTGCTTTTTGTCAGCGACCCGCTGATACTCCTGCACCAACGGGCGCAGCTCCTTACAGGTAGTAACATCCTTTATCAGCACGGCCATTTCAGCAAGTCGGCGCTCTGCTGCTTTCAATGCGGCGGCCGCTTCGGTGCTGGCGGCGGTGATCTCGGCCACCCGGCTTTCCAAATCCGGGTAGCTTTCGATTTCATGCTCGGTCAGGAAGTTCAGCGTCCGGGCCGCCTGTTTCAGATTGTGGAGTTTTGCCCACTTCTCATACCCTGCGGACTGCTGGGCCTTGATGCTGTTTTCCAAATCAATCCGCAGAGAAATTTTGCGGTTTTCCTTGGGCTTTCGCTCCACGAACCGCCCTTTGATGCGTTCGATGATGGCTTCCTCGGTATAGGTTTCTCCCAGCGTTTTGCAGCGGGTGAACCGCTTCTGTCCGGGTGCGCGAAACGACACATACTTGCACCGCTTGACCTCATAGCCCTGCTCCTGCAGGAGCCGCAGAAAATCGTCAAAATCCTTGGCCTGCGGGATGGTGGTATCTATGGCAGCTTTCAGCTTCGCCTTCCAGCTTGTGCCCTTGCGGTGTGCGTCCCACTCGGCATAGCTCTTGCCTCTGTCTTGGCCGGGCATTACCACGGACAGGCCGTGTTCCTTGCAAAGTCGGTCACTGGTGCGCCGGATGTAAGCATAGCTCTGCCGGTTGGAAACATACTTCCGCTGGTTCACCATGTCCACAGCACAGAAAATGATGTGGTTGTGGACGTGCCCTTTGTCAATGTGCGTTGTCAGCACATAGGGATATTTTCCTTGCAGCACTTCATCCGCAAGCTGCCGGCCAATCTCGTGAGCCTGCTCCGGCGTGGTTTCGCCCGGCGCAAAAGACTGTATCAAGTGGTGGGCCAGATTGTTGCCTTTCTGCATGGCCTGTGACAGCAGCAGTTCAAATTCGATGTCGGCGGTTTCGTAGGAGCAGGCAAAGGAGGACACCAGCATTTTTTCGTCCGTCTTGGCCGGATTCTCGATGTAGTCCAATGCCTTTTTCAGCGTTGACTTGATAGGATGTATCTTTGTAACTGCCATATCTGCGCCAATGCTCCCTTGATGTCCGCAACATCTGTTTTGCGTATTATCAAGCATTTCTATGGTAGCATACACAGCAGGAAGCCATTCTATACGGCAGTAATG
>ENA-UERT01000714-UERT01000714.1-human-gut-metagenome-genome-assembly--contig:-NODE-714-length-25318-cov-7.557189_pt1 | contig 25318 bp, 16 predicted proteins | sample MGYA00242996_ERZ507997 | MGnify/ENA primary metagenome ERZ507997 (study PRJEB26167, sample SAMN06115458) | human gut metagenome | host: Homo sapiens | place: China:Neimenggu | collected 2014-11-07... | reverse complement strand
TGGGTTGATATACACCCATTATCGTGCAGCGCTTCGTTGTGACGCACTGGGTAGGTGGGTGGTCCATGTCATTAGGACGGAGATTCCCTGCGGAGTCCTTATGCGTTTTTAGGCGCATAGGGATCTCTTCGGATGGGTTTCTGCTGCTGACCGGCACGACTCTTGCGAGAAGGCCGCTTAACTTGAGCATAGCCGCTCCCCACGGGCTCTTAGGCGCTGCCCGCGCCTGAGTATGTTGTTGGCGTCCGCGACGTCGGCGTCGCCTTCATAACCGCACTTTCGACAGCAGAACCTGAAGGATTCAGAGGCGACACATCTTCGCATTTGGGACACGTTCTGATCGTGTTCGCCGCAGCAACGGCGCACACCTCTCCGCCCCTGCCGCCGACATACTTGGATGATCCCAGACCTACAAAAAAAGCCGCCTCACGCAAGCAGGGCGGCTTTTGAACTATTTTTCGTTGTAATGAGTGCGGCATTGCACAATTTCTAATGTCCGGTTACCGTCTTCTTCGGAAATGCGGTAAATCAAACGGTTTTTGGCATCGATCCTGCGAGACCAAAAGCCGGATAAATTGCCAGTCAAGGGTTCCGGCAGCCCTAGCCCGCTATTGCCGTTGTGCTTGATGTCCTTGATTAAAGCATTTACTTTGGTCAGTTTCTTGCGATTGTCCTGCTGCCGCCCTCAATCAGATCGTGCTCATTGACCTTGCCTAATTCCAATTGAGCAATGCTTTCACGCAATCGCGCCTGATTCTCGGCACACCAAAACGGATCGGCCTTAATTGCAAAGGGAATCCGCCCTTCATTGACGACTGGGATAGCAAAAACGGTGAATGCTGTTGTCATGTTGAGCCCCATCATTTGGATGATGGACTCAAATTTTTTTTTTGAGCTTCGCGTCCATGCGGAAGCTGACAGTTGCCGTTGCGTCCATAGCAATATGTCCCGCTAATCATTAGCTCTTTTATGAATACAAGCAACTTTATAACTGAAAATTGCAAGCTGGCGCACTGAATTAGTCAGCATTTCAAGGCTGTTAACCATGAAATCCGCACAGCAACTATCTTTGTTTGCCGCTCCTATTGAAGCTGACAGCCGCGGCGAGACAACCGACTGATGGCCGCACGGCAGCCATCATATGATCAGCAGCGACCGGCCAAACAGCCGACAACGGCATAGACTGCATGCCGAGGAACGAGGGCGCAAGCACTCAGCTCAAGCTCGTTTCTAAATTTCCCTAACCCTGCTTCGGGCTCAGGAGGCCCGCAGAGATTTTCATTATGACGACACATACCGAGGCCGCCGAGGCGATGGCTGAAGAAGCGGCGGATCACCTTCAGGCAGCGGCCAATGCTCCAAGCCCTGATGAAGGCCTTTCCGCAGCTGCAGATGCAGTGATTGATACGACGCATTGGTTCACGCGTTTTTTTGAAACGCTTACGGCGGGAATGACCTGGTCGAGCCTGCTGCTGCAGATTTTTGCAGTGATCTGTGCCTTCATTCTCGGCTGGTGGGGGTCTCGCGCCTTTACGGAGTGGCTCGAAAAGAGGCGCCCCAGTGCAGATGATCTCGGTGTAGTCAATCACATCAAGCATCTGGCTTACGGGCTTCTTGAGAATGTGTCTTTCGGCCTCATCGCAGGATCGTCCCTCGCGCTTGCGGCCTGGCTGATCGTAACGCTGGGTGATGAGCCTTCTCGGTCGCTCGTTATCTGCAGGATCTTCTACTCGATCTTCTATGCATTTTCGGTGCTCTCCGTTGTGATGGCCTTTGTGCAGGCCAGCATCGGACGAAGCATCATCACCCGAGGTGTGCAGCGTGCAGTCACCGTCATCTTTTGGTGCTTTGCAGTGCTGCAGTTCTTCGGCGTGCTGTCGGATTTGGTGGACTATCTTGATGCGCTGAGAATCCCCATCGGCAAGGGAGACATGACGGTTTGGAAGGCCTTCATGGCGGTGATTTCGGTGCTGCTCACGCTGGCCGTTGCCAATTGGATTTCGGCCATCATCAATCAGTTCATTCAGGGGGCGCAGAATCTGACCCCCAACCTGAAGGTAGTGCTTTCGCGCATTGTCACCGTTCTTTTTCTGATTCTGGCGGTCATCATCGGTCTTGGAACCGTCGGCATCGACTTGACGATTCTTTCGGTTTTCGGCGGCGCTTTAGGCGTCGGGTTGGGCTTTGGACTGCAAAAGATCGCTTCCAACTATGTTTCCGGATTCATCATCCTCTTGGACAAATCCATCAAAATCGGAGATCTGGTTACGGTGGGCGGCTTCCGCGGAAAGGTGGTGGAAATCAATACGCGCTTTACGGTGGTGCGCAGTCTCGACGGTATTGAGAATATTGTCCCGAATGAAGCGTTCGTGACGTCAGCTGTGCTGAATCATTCGTATACGGATGAAGCCAATACGCAGTATGTCGCTGTGACGATTGACTTCAATGCGGATGTGGATCGGGCGCTTGCCGTCATGCTCGAAGAGGTTTCGCGCGATCGTCCGCGCATCGTCAAGGGCCGCAAGCCCTGGGCCTATGTGGACAGTTTCGGAGACAGCGGCATTAATTTGAAGGCGGCTTTTTGGCTGGCCGACCCGGTCAATGGTTCCGTCGGGATCAAAACAGCCATTACGCTCGATATTGTCCGTCGTTTCCGCGAGGAAGGCATCCGCATTCCGTACAACCGTCTTGAAGTTGTGATGCTCGATCCGCATGCTGATGACGATGCGCCCGCCGACGTTCAGCCGAAGGGATCCTCTGCGGCGGTTTAAGGGCAGGCTTTCCTCTCCCGCTTAGTGCCTTAGGAGCAGAAAAAAACCTCAGAAAGCAGGTTCGCTTTCTGAGGCTAAGTCACAAGGTATGGTGAAGTCAGGATTTTTTCCTGCGGAGCGGCTGCGAGGGCGGCCGCTCTTCGGTGTATCACACTAGGCCCATCCAGCTCCAATACGTAGCAGACATCAGAAGAATGAGCAGATAGGCCGCAATTGTCAGAATGATGCCGGTGAAGGCAAAAGTCTTCACGTCAAACGCACCGGTTGAGTAGGCAATCAGATTCTGCGGGGCATTGACCGGAAGAATGAAGCCAAAGCTGATGACGTACTGCAGAATCATCGTAATGCCCAGCACATTGACGTTCGGCGCATCAAGTCCGTTCACGAGAGCGATGATGATTGGAATGAGTGCGCTTGAGAGCGCAGCGGCGGATGCAAAGCCAAGGTGAATGATGATGAGAAAGAGGGCGAGAACCGCAACGACGACAAAAGTGGTCTGATCTGCGAGCCCGAAGGAGGAACCAATGCCTTCGGCGAGCCACTGTGCAGCGTGGGTGGACAAAAGCGTGGAGCCGAGCGAGATGCCGACGCCGAAGACGAGCAGCGTGCCCCAGTTGATGCGGTTGACGACGCTTTTCCAGTCCATCACGCCCATGCTCGGCAGCATAAGGAGCGCAATGGCGCACACTGTCGTAGTCGTCGTATCAAAGGGGTGGAGCTTCTTTTCCGTCACCCACATAAAGAGGAGGACGAGGGAGACGACCGTGAGCTTCCATTCAGCAGCAGACATGGGGCCGAGTTTTGCGAGTTCACGGCGAACGGCATCGTCGCCGCCCGAAATATTTTCGAGCGAACCCTTGAAGAGTCGTGTGACGACCACATAGAGCACGACGCTCATCAAAGCGGCGAACGGTGCGGCAGCGACAAACCAGTCAAGCCAGGAAATATCATGACCGGTCAGTTCCTGAATGAACCCCACGGCGACCATATTCTGGGCAGCGGCAGTCTTGATGCCGACATTCCACACGCTGTCGACCTGTGCAACCGTGATGAGAAGCATGGCGCCGAAAGCACTCTTCAACGGAAGTCCGAAGGCGCGCACCATGCCGGTGACGATCGGCACGAGGCAGGCAACGCGCGCAGTGGTCGACGGCACGAAGAAAGAGAGAATGAAGCCGCAGAGAATGATGCCGAGCACAACGCGCGAAGGCGACGTGCCGATTTTGGAGAGCGTAACGAGTGCAATTCGGCGGTCAAGCCCCGTCTGCATCATGGCTGCCGCGAGGAAGAGCGCCGCGCCGACAAGGCAGAAGGCTGGTGAAGAGAAACCCGTCAGCGCCATGCGAAGCGCTTTGCTCGTGCCAATGAGTCCCTGGCCGTCGGGCTGCGGAGAAAGTCCCACAAGGACCGCAATGAGCGCCATGATGACGCCGGCGGAAACCGGAAACGACACGGCGCCCGTCGCCCAGGTAATGACTGCGAAGGCCATGATGCCGATCATGCGCTGACCGGCAATGGAGAGGTCCGCGAGCTGCGGCATCAGACAGATGATGCCGAGAGCAGCGACGGCAAAGACAAGGCCGTATCGCTTAAAGAAGCCGGGCGAGGGCTGAGTGTCAGCGGTCACAGTCGATTTCCCATTGGAGCCTGCAGACGCAGAGCCCCTTGACGTCATATTGGACGCCGAATCGACAAGGGCAACGGAGTGGGTTGTGTTCATGGGGAGTCCTCTCTTTCTTTTCTTTGGCGAGGTCGGACCGCTTGTTCAGGGATTCGCGGTGCCGTTCCGTTTTTCCTAAGCCAAAGCCGTGCCAAAAGAAGAAAGTTTTTTGAATTTTTTTGTTGACTCTCCAGAAATCGCTGAAAAAGAAAGGGTTCGATGATCGGCTTGAATTAAAAAGCATCCTTGGGGAAAGGGAAGCCGGTCGGCGTTCAATTCTAAACCGAGATTTTTTCTTAAGATAAAGTCAATAGGTATTAACGCTTCATTGACGACATTGCCCTTTTAAATGCGCTGATTTAGAAATGTCTGCACTGTATTGGTGCACTGCTCGTCCTGCGAAGAGATGAGTTTAAGGGCAGATGCGGCGCACCGAGCACGTCAGAGCGGCAAGCCTCTCGATGACGTCGGCCGAGGGGTCTGACAGTGAACGGTTGACTCAAGCGGAGTGAACAGGCATAAAAAGACCGTCAGCATGAATGGGACTCAATGCTGACGGTCTGCGGATCCGAGGGATCAATGAGAAGCATTGAAGCGCCGCTTAGTCCTTCAAATCAATGAAGTGCTTATAGATTTCAACGCCTTTTTCAAGCACTTTTTCATCGAAATTGAAACGGTCGGAATGGAGCGGAATCCCGGTGCCGGTGCCCAGAAGAATGAAGAGGCCGGGCAGCGTCCGCTGGTAGTAGGCAAAGTCTTCGGCAATCAAGAGGGGCTTAGGCAGCATTTCGAGGCTCGGCAGACGCTTTTTGGCATCTTCAAAGAGTTTTTCATCGTTGACGACCGGCGGATAACCTTCAGGGGCATCCACATGGACTTTAACGCCGAGATCCTTATCGATCTGTTCGCCCAGCGCATTAAGACGATCGCGCCCCATCTTGAAGGCCGACTCGCTGAAAACGCGCAGCGATCCTTCAAGATGTGCATGCGCAGCAATGGCGTTGCGCACTGTGCCGGCCTGCAAAAGACCAAACTTCAGCGTGCACCAGGGACCCTCGGCGGCGTGAAGATCGTCGAGAATCTTTTCTGCACCCACGACAAAGCGGGATGCGGCAAGCAGGGCATCCGCACCGTCTTCGCTTTTGGCGATGTGAGTGCTTTTGCCTTCAATGTCAACCGTGACTTCGCACGATGCGGCAAGGAGCGGCCCCGGACGGGTTGCGGGCTGTCCGAGCGGCAGATCCGGCCAAAGGTGAAAGCCGTAAATGGCCTTCACGTTCTTTTGCGCAAAAACGCCGGACTGGCAGATGAACTGAGCGCCGCCCGTCGTTTCTTCAGCAGGCTGGAAAACCAGCAGAACATTCTTCTTTAAGCGGTCTTTGACAGACGCAACATACTGCGCAAGCTCAAGCACCATGGCCATGTGGCCGTCATGTCCGCAGGCGTGCATGTGCCCTTGATGTCTGGACGAAAAAGGCACGCCGGAGACTTCACAGATAGGGAGCGCATCCATGTCGGAGCGGAAGGCAACGGCTTCGTGAGCGCCGGCATCAAACCAAGCGCAGACAGCGTGACCGTCGGGCGAAAAGACCTCGCAGGGCAGTTTCTCAAGCACGCTTCGCACATAAGCGGAGGTCTTGGGAAGATCAAAGTCAAGTTCCGGGATCTGATGGAGATCGCGGCGGTATTTAAGAATGCGCTCGAACATGAGAGCAATGTCCTTAACAAAAATCGAGTGGGCGAAGCACTGCTGCCGACTGTCAAAGACAGATGACAGAAGAGCTCAAACCGCTGTTGATGCGGTGCTGTGAGCAGGCTTGGCGGTTAATAGTGGTCTCATCCTATCAACAGGCTTAACGTCTCGGCCTAAGAAGCATTGTCAACAACGGGGTCTTAAGATGCAGATTGAAAGGATTGAGGGGAAGTCACTAGTCGCGTCAGAGCGCTTCAAGGCCGCTCTTTTCCGGCCTGAAAGTCAGAAAACTTTTCGCTTTCGTTTATGAAGAAACGGCCGCACTGCATGCGGCCGTCGATGAATTGTTTGGGGCACACCGCTCAAGCCGGATACCCAAAGCAGCCGGCAGTGCAGTTAAAGCTGCCGCAGCGCACTTTCCAAGGCCGTCTTGGTTGATGTGCCGGCGTCCTTATGCGCCTTAATGATGCGCGCAGGCACGCCTGCCACAACGGCACCGGCCGGAACATCTTCAATGACGACGCTGCCTGCGGCGACGACGGCGCCTTCGCCCACATGGATGCCTTCAATCACGACGGCATTGGCGCCGATAAAGACATCGTCATCGATGATGACGGGCTGTGCGGAAGCGGGTTCAACGACGCCGGCGAGTACTGTGCCTGCCCCAATGTGGCAGCGGCGTCCGACAGTGGCGCGGCCGCCCATCACAACGCCCATATCGATCATGGTGCCTTCGCCGATCACCGCGCCGATGTTGATAATGGCGCCCATCATGACCACTGCGCCGTCGCCGATCGTCACCTGATCGCGAATCACCGCGCCGGGTTCAATACGGGCGTTGATGCCTTTGAGGTCAAGAAGCGGAATGGCGGAGTTGCGGCAGTCGTTTTCGATGACCATATCGTCGATCTTGCTGCGGTTGGCTTCAAGAATCGGACCGAGTTCCTTCCAGTCGCCGAAAATCACTTTGTCACCGACGCCGAAGACCTTTGCCGAACCGAAGCTGATCGGGGCTTCGCCGGCTTTCTCGCGAAGCGTGATCTTCACGGGCGTCTTCTTTTCAGCTGTAGCGATGTAGTGAATGATTTCCTGTGCGTTCATCATGGTGATTCAATCCCCAGTGTTAGAAAGTTGAAGTGCAGCACTCAGCGGCGAGCGAAAAGCAGTTCGTCAAGGGTGTGCAGACCCACGGGGGCGTCCTTGAGCTTTTCGGCGGTTTTAAGCGCGCCAATTGCAAAGATCCGGCGGGATTCCGCGCGGTGGGTGAGTGAGAGCTCTTCTTCGTCGCCGAAGAAGGACACGGTATGCACGCCCGCCACGGTGCCGCCGCGGACAGCGTGGACACCGATTTCACCGGCTGTGCGGGGTGCGAATCCTTCGCGGCCGAAGACCGTCGGATGGGTGCCGTCGGGGTTGACGGCTGAAAGAAGGAGCTTCGCCGTGCCGCTCGGCGCATCTTTTTTCATGCGGTGGTGCGTTTCGATGATCTCAATGTCAAAGTCCGGCAGCAGGGCGGCAGCCTCTGCGGCGAGGTGCTTTAAGACCGCAACGCCGATGGAGAAGTTGGCGCTCACCGCTACGGGCGCGTAGCTGCCCAACGCATTGACGCGGGCAGCTTCTTCGTCGCAATAGCCGGTGGTGCCGGAAACGAGCGGCGTTCCGGTGCGCTGCACATAGGCCGCGAGTGCCGGCAGCGACGCCGGAGCGGAAAAATCAATGACGGCATCCATACGGTCGCACTGGGCGAGCTGAGCGATCGTCGCCGTATTGAATTCGGCCGCAACTTCGATGCCGCGGTCTGCGGCGCAGTCTCGGATCATGCGGCCCATGCGGCCCATACCGATGAGAGCGATTCTCATAGCGAAGAGTTCCTTACTTCAGAAAGCCCGCGGCAGCGAGTGACGAACGCAGCGTTTCGCGGTGGGCTTCAGTCATATGCGTGAGCGGGAGACGGTAGCCGCCGACATCCATGCCGAGGAGATTCATAGCCTCTTTGACAGGAACCGGATTCACTTCAATGAAGAGATCGTTGATCACATCGAGAAGTTCAATCTGCGCGCGTCGTGCGTCGTCCGTGCGGCCTTCAAGATAATCGAAAACCATCTGATGCGTCTCCTTCGGAGCGATGTTGGCCAGCACCGAAATGACGCCCGAAGCACCGATGGAAAGGAGCGGCACAATCATGTCGTCGTTGCCCGAATACATGGCGAAATCGTCCGAGAGGTACTTTGCGACCTTTGCCGCATAAGACATATTGCCGCTCGCTTCCTTGATGCCCACAATGTTGGGGTGCTGCGAGAGGCGTGCAACATTCGCCACAGATATGGAGCAGCCCGTGCGGCCGGGTACGTTGTAAAGAATGCAGGGAATCTTCACGGCGTCGGCGACGGTCTTGAAGTGAAGGTACATCCCTTCTTCGTTGGTCTTGTTGTAATAGGGGGTAATGAGGAGCAGACCGTCAGCGCCCAGACGTTCATAGGAGAGCGACTTTTCGAGCATCGTCTGCGTAGAGTTGGAGCCCGATCCGGCAATAACGGGGATGCGGCCTGCAACGCGCTTGACGGTATATTCGCAGACCGCGTTGTCTTCTTCGTGAGACATCGTTGAAGATTCGCCCGTTGTGCCGAGGATCACCAGCGCATCGGTGCTGTTGGCCAGATGAAAGTCAATGAGTTCGCCGAGCTTGTCGAAATTGACCGAACCGTCTTCATTGAAAGGTGTGATAAGTGCGACCAGTGAGCCGCGAATTGTCGGATGAGACATGCTGAATACCGTGCGTAGTTGGGGTTGCAGGGTGGAATTGTAGGGGCGAAGCGGTGCGGTCACTTCTGAGATCCGCGGGCGCTTGAAACGGATTGAAAAATCGCAGTATCGATCTCAAGAGCAGGCAACCTGTCCTGCTGCACGTTCAGCGCTCCTCGCCGACAGCCTCAAATTCATAAAAGAAGCGCCAGCAAAGAGCGTTATCTCTGCTGGCGCAAAAAACAACGTGCCGGCAGAGTGCACGCTGCTTTGACCGGTCAAGATAGCGCAACTGCTCACAAATTCACGAAAATCAATCACTTTCGTCAATTTTGCAGGCAGACAGTCCAGCGGGTATCTCCCGCAGGCCCATCCGCCGTCCCCCAGGCTGAGGATGCCGGCGAATTCGGCGGATCTGCCTCCCCTCGGGGTCGCTGCCGGCCTGCCGGCTCGCCCGAGGCTCCTCGCGTCCGCGCCTCTATCGTTCGATGTTTTACAAGTTAACAAGAAAAACCTGCGGCCAAAATACGACAAATGGGAGAAAAGGCGTATTTCAGTCAATCGGGCGCAAGCGACGGACAATTGATGCCGTCATCGGGAAGGTTATCAGGCTGTTTATAAATGTTGACCGGCGCTTCTATTGCATATACGAAGCGCCGGTCATTGAGAGCGGTCCGAAAATCAGCGGCGGCTCTTGAGGAGCGCCTCAACTTCCCGTTCTACTTTTTCCAAATCAGGATCTGTAAGAACCGGAAGCACCTTGATGAGAGCGTCGGGTTTGAAATCCCACCATTTGAGCTCAAGGAGCATGGCCGTCAGGCGGTCGTTGAAGCGGCGGCGGATAAATTCAGCCGGGTTGCCGCCTACGACCGTGTAGGGCGGCACGTCTTTCGTCACCACCGCAGATGCGGCAATGATGGCGCCGTCGCCGATCTTCACGCCCGGCATAATGACTGAGCGGCGGCCGATCCAGACGTCGTTGCCGATGATGGTGTTGCCTTTATGCGGCGTCAGGTCGTAAGTGGACCGGGCCGCTTTTGCCCATTTGCCGCCAAAGAGACTAAAGGGATAGGTCGACACCGTCGATACGCTGTGATTCGCTGCGCCCATGATGAACTTGGTGTTCGCACCGATCGCGCAGAACTTGCCGATGATGAGCTTGTCGCCGAATTCCGGACGGTTGTAGAGAACGTTTTTGCGGTCAAACTCCGTGGGATTCTCGTCGTCTTCGTAATACGTGTATTCGCCCACTTCAACGTTGGGCGTTGTAACAACATTCTTGATAAAACAGACGGCCGTATCGTCAATCGGGAAAATATCAAAGGGATCCGGCAGATCCGTATTGTGCGGCCCCATGATGCTGAAGGTGCTCATTGAAATAGCTCCGAGGGTGAGTGCGTATCCATTTAGAAATACGATATTGATCATACGATCTTAAGGGCGCAGTCGTATGCCGCTGGTGCAATGGTCAAGCGAATTTTGCTCTGCGGCAAAACAAAGCGATTGATCGTCTCAGCCAAGGGAAAAAGTGGATTCGGAGCAGCTGAGAGAATTACATCGGTACCTGATCAAAAAGGAGCCGCAGCACTGGATGTGCAATGCCGATGCGGCGGTGCTGGCCGCTGTATGAGCAAGCTGTTTTTGCAGGTATTAGCCGCAGTCACTGCGCCTGGATGATGCGTATGGCATGTCGGCGCAGCGATAAGGTGACGAACCGTTTGCCCAACAATTCTTTGACGAAGGCCTTCATGCAGCTGCTAATAAACTGACAGACCGCAACGCTTGTAAAACAAAAGAGATCCCGAAGAAAATCCGAGATCTCTTTACCCTGTTGTGTCTGCCCTTGCCCTCGCGTTTTTTCCGGGATGGGGAGCACCACGCGGAGGGCTTCAGGATGCCCGTGTTATCAGTACAGATGAAAGGCGAATTAGAACGTGTAAGTAAGTTTCGCCGTCATGTTGTGGGACGAACCGTTGGTATCCAAAATACCCACATACCCGAAGGACAGGTCGAGGTTGCTGTTGACATCCAAGATGAGAGAAGCGTTCACCCATTGGTAGGAACGAGGTAATTTAACCGTGCTCGAGCCCTGGACACCAGAGATGTTGGACGAGACGTCCATATCACGGTTGAAATTTACGCGCGTGCCGCCGCCCAACAGTGTGTTTACGGTTGTGCCCCACTTTTGGAACCATTTGAGCGACAGATCGCCGTATCCGATGTTGGAGGTGTGGGAGTCATAGTGTTCGTAACTCACGGCAGCGATATTGCCGTTGATGTCGAAATCACCCATACGGCCACCGGAGTACCCAACACCGAATTCAGGAGTGAAGACACTGCTTTTCCCCAACGAGTAGTTCATGCCGATATGCACGGCACCGCCATAGGAAAACGTGTCGGCAGATCCCGTGAATTGTTGTCCGCCGATGCTGCGGGTGACGTCTGTAGAAGTATGAGCCAACATGGCCTCGGCCTTGCCGTAGTACGCCGCGTTCCCTGCCGTGCAGAAGACGCGGGCGAACTTCGCGCCGCCGTAGACCGTGTTCATGTCAAAGTCGAGAGAGTCCGCACTGTCGTCCGTGGTTTCGTAGCCAAGATACAGGGTGAAGAGGTGCTCGTTTCGGTACATGTTGCTGATGCCGAGCAGGATGCCTGTGGTGTGGCCTTTAACTGTGCCGCCAGCCGAGAGGTCGAATTTGTCGTAGGACGTGTAGGGTTTGACGAATGTGAGCCATTCCTGATTGTCCTGCATGCGGTGCGTATAGCCGGTTTGGGACACGTCGGCAGTAGCCGCCTCTACGAACATGGCGCGGCGGTGCAAGCGGTTGGCCAGCGTTTCGGCTAACTGCGCACCAACACCCTTGACGGCGTTCACCCACAGTGTGAAGTAGCCGCTGCCTTGGTCGTAATAACCGTCCAAGCCGTATTGCTGCTTGAGTGTTTCATCGAACTCAACGTCTTGCGTGGGTTTTCCGGTGACACCCAATAAGGCTTGGCCGGAAGCGTTTTGTACTGCGTTGTTGAAGTCGATATCTCCGGATTGGTAACCAGTGATGGAAGAAATTTGAACTTTTTCCACGCTAATTGACCGGGCGTTCAGATTGTCTCCGGAAACTTTAATTCCTTGCCCGTCGCCCACCCGGTTGCCTGTGACGCCTACGCCCCAATTGAGTACCTTAACCTGTCCGCCGTTTTCAATGTGAATGTCAGCTGCTTGTCCGCTCGTGTTGACCTTGCCGCGGTTGTCGACGGCCAATAGGTTGGAAGCGCCCGTATTCGTACCGCTGCCGGCGATGATGGGGCCGCTGATGATGCCGGTGGCCGTGTTGGTCAGTGTGCCGCCGTTTTCAACGGCGACCGCGCCAGTAATAGCGCCGGTATTGTTCAGCGCTTCCTTAGCTTGGGTGGCGTCCGCACCGATATGCAGAGCCACTTGGTCGTCTGCTGTACCGATGACGCCGGAATTAGCGACGACCGCAGAATCGACGTTGAGCGTGGCGGCGTTGGCAATGTCGATCGTGGAGAATTTGCCCGTGTTGCTGATGCCGACCGTGCTTTCGATAGTCGCGTTATCGGTAATTTTCAGATCCTGCACGGTGCCGTGGTTATAAAACGCGGAGCCGCCCGTGCTTTTTAACAAACCGTCGATTTTGGCGGTTGTTATTTTGCCTTGATAGACCTCCACGCCCCAATTGCCGGAGAGTTCAGCATCTTGCTGTAATTCCAAAGTACTCAAATTGCCTTGGGTGCCAACGAATAAACCGGCCGCGTTTTGGCTGGTGGTCTTACTGCCGGACTCCAAACGGATGGTCTCAACCTTGTTGTAGCCGAATGAAATGCCCGCCCCGGGAGAGGCGTTAGCGGCTCCTGGCTTGTTATTCCAGACTTTATCGTAACTAAGGGCTCCCGTACCGGCAATAACGCCGCCGCTCTTATTCACAATCTCTTTCATCCAAACATCTTCCAAATACAGGCCGGTGTTTCCTTGAATCCTACCGCTGTTTTCCAAAGAACCGATGTTTTGCGCCATGATTTCCATACCGGCACTGCGCCATGTTCGGTCTGCATTACCGCCCTTGATGGAACCTATGATCGTGCCGTTATTGACAATTGTGGTTATCGCTGTCTGATCGAAACGCACCCCTGTGAAGCCGCCTTCAATCGTGCCGTTGTTGATGAAGCTGCCCATTTTCCCCTCGCGGGCGAGAAAGCCGAAGCCATTGCGCTTTGTGGCTTGGAATAATTCTCCCGTTTTTTTATTGGTGAAATTGGCACCGTTTGCCCTGTAATAGAGAACTGCTGCTAATGGTTCGCCGCCTAGAATTTTGACCGTTTGGCCGGAAGATGCACCGATGGTGAGAGTTGAGGTGGCGGCACCATGACGCCAAGAAATGGAAGCAGGACCTTTCGCAGGATCATCGGTTCCTCTGTTAACGACCCAATTGGATGGATTGGAAGGATCTGGAGAAATGATGTCGGAATAAGCCGTTTTCTCGACGACGGGATTGTCGGCTGCTAAAGCTGGAAAAGAAAAGCAGGCCGATTGAATGGCGGCGGCGCAAAGCGTTAATTTTGCTAAAGAAGGAAGTGCGACGGAATAATCACTTGAGTGGGATTCTGGGAGTAACATTTTGTTTTACCTGAGAAATATTCAAAAATAATGTGAATATATTACAAGATATTATTTCCAATCCTAAGTCGTAATTTAAGCGTTCGTATTGTCAACAGAAGATATTTGGTGGAACTACCTATCAAACTATGTAGCTCTTTTTTTGTTTGCAGAGCAACCGTGGATAATAAAAAATATCCGCTGACAAAAGGCTGAAACGAAAGCGGTGATCAGCTTTATTCGGATCCGCCGAAATGTGTTTATATTTAAACAAAATGTCTGCAATAGGTTTACGCACGTCATCATCAATTATCTTTATCTAAAGACGAATCCGATGCTTTTAAGATCTCGTGTAAAACGGCATCACGAGTTAAAAACTGTGTATCTGTTTTTGCTCAGCTATCGAGCGTTGCCTTCTCTGCCAGTCTTTTTTCAGACCTGAATTGAGCTTCATCAGCGGCTCAAGCAACCATTGCCATTCTTTGAAAAGAGATTCGGCCTGTATCGGTGCCGATCAATTTTGTTCTTTGATAGCGAGTGCCGAGAAAGTGTTTTCTGACGGCCATTTAAGTGTGAGCAAGCTTCTGCTCCCAATTGGGTGATTGGCTTGGCCGCTTCTTTTGTGGTCTTTGCCGTGTAATCTGTATGTTGGTGAAGCTGCGTCGATTCTGATGGTGATGCTGGGCAAACTGCGCTTCTGGAGGAAAAGCTTGCAAGGCGCAAAGAGGTATTTGGGCGCACAGCTCAGCTGCAGCCCTTTGCGGCCGGGATCGATTAAAAATTCGTCCAAGGCGTAACCCAAGCCGATGACTCTATTTGGCGGCTCTTTGATCAACCCCGCATCTCCCGTGACGGCCCTGCTTTTACCAATGACCGTCTAGAAGCGGCAGCGTGCACCACGACTGATATGCGGCAGGAAGACAGCGCAGGCGGGGGCAGCCCATTCACAACAAAGATCAGGAGGGCTGTCTGCGGGCTGAGCTGAAACGAGTCTTTCTATAGCCTCTCGATGGAATGATCGACCGTCTCAGCCAAGGAAAAAAGTAGATCGGGAGCAGCTCAGAGAACTGCATCGGAACCAGGTCAAAAGGAGCCGCAGCACGAGATGCGCAATGCCGCTGCGGCGGCAGTTGCGTGCCGCTCTATAAACAAGCTGTTAGCTCAGTCACTTTGCATGATGACCCGTATGGCATGTCGGCGAAGCGAAACGGCTGCGAACCGTTTGCCCAACCATTCCTTGACGAAGGCCTTCGTGCAGCTGCTAATAAACTGACAGACTGCAACGCTCGTAAAACAAAAGAGATCCCGAAGAAAATCCGAGATCTCTTTAACCTGTTGGGTTTGCCCCTGTCCTCGCGATTTTCCGGGAAGGGGGACCCTAGAGGCAGTTTGGGATCAATACTTGAAAAGGTGACCCATGCGGTCGGCTTTGGTCTTCAGATAGAAGAGGTCGTAGGCAGTGGCATCCATCTGGATGGGCACACGCTCAGTAATGACGATGCCGAATTCTTCGAGCTGATAGACCTTGTCGGGATTGTTCGTCAGGAGACGCATGCTCTTGACGCCCAAGTCACGCAGAATCTGCGCGCCGGTAAAGTACTCTCGTTCGTCGCCCTTAAAGCCGAGCGCAAGGTTTGCTTCGAGCGTATCGAGCCCCTTTTCCTGCAGCTCATAGGCACGCAGCTTATTGATGAGACCGATGCCGCGGCCTTCCTGGCGCATATAGAGCAGGATGCCCCGGCCTTCCTTCTCAATCTGCGTCATTGCGGCGGCGAACTGCTGACCGCAGTCGCAGCGCAGCGACCCAAAGCAGTCGCCCGTTAAGCATTCGGAATGCACGCGGACGAGAAGATCCTTGCCGTCGCCGATCTCGCCCTTGACGAGCGCCACGTGGTGCTCGCCGTTCAAGCGGTTCACGTAGCCGTAGGCGCGGAATTCACCGTACTTCGTCGGCATCTTCACGACGGCCACGCGGTCGACGAGCTTCTCGTAAATTTTGCGGTAGGCCTGAAGATCCTTGATGGTAATGAACTTCAGGTTGTATTGCTTAGCAAGCTCAATCAATTCGGGCGTGCGCATCATCGTGCCGTCGTCTCGCATGATTTCGCAGCACAGCCCCACTTCCTTGAGGCCGGCAAGGCGGCAGAGATCCACCGTTGCTTCGGTGTGGCCGTTGCGCTCAAGCACGCCGTTTTTCTTCGCGAGCAGCGGGAACATATGACCGGGACGACGGAAGTCTTCGGGACGAGCGTCGTCGGCCACGCACTTCATCGCGGTCACAGAGCGCTCGTAGGCAGAAATCCCGGTCGTCGTGTCGATATGGTCAATGGAGACCGTGAACGCAGTCGAATGATTGTCCGTATTGTTCTCGACCATCTGGTGCAGGTCGAGTTTCTTGGCATATTCAGCCGACATGGGCATGCAGATGAGCCCTTTGCCGTGCGTAGCCATGAAGTTGACATTTTCAGGGGTGGCGAATTCCGCCGCGCAGATGAAGTCGCCTTCGTTCTCGCGATCCGGGTCGTCGGTGACGAGAATGATCTTGCCGTTCTTGAGATCTTCAAGAGCTTCCTGCACCGTGTTGAATTGGGCCATCGTCCGTTCTTTCCTTGAAGGGAGGCGCACCGCAGTGCTCCTGAAGGTGCAGCTCCCGGATGTAGTTGGGTTCATGCTCCCGGACTTCACGGCTATCAGGATTTCACGGCCGTTTGGGTCGTGAAGGGTCTGCGCACTTTCGAGCAGCGGACATCGGCGAAGGCGGGGAGCAGGTGCCGGGCGCGGCGGCATGCCGGCCGCACCCGATTTTGCAATAGCGGGCAAGTATAGCCGATGCGCTGAGGCGCAAATGTGAGCAAACGGTTATTCCATATTGCTGGGTGCCGTGAAGCCTTGAAATCCTGCAGTTTCTCAGGATGGGCAGGCGCACAGCATGCATTCGGAATTGGCTTGGATTTTTCCCGTATCCCGCTAGAAAAAGGATCTGGAGACTAGGTGAGGAGCGGCAGACACGACGGCTTCAATCTCGAATTCGACCGCATCATCGATGAGCGTGGGGTCTTGATCGAGCTGTCTTTTAATATCGATGGGCTCCACGTTTCTAAGCATTTGCGGATTGGCCAGCCGGTTGCGCCGCACGGCATAGCTCCAGTCGTCGCGCAGATACTTCAGCGCAAGTCTGGGCAGGCGGGGACGCTCAGAGAGCGCAATGTTGATTTCCGAATCCTGAAGCTCGGCAGCGCTGTTGAGTATCGGATCAAAGTGAGTGTCTTTAGGCAGTACTCGTATCAGTGCGGCGATTTCAGAGCAGGTGAGGGGCAGTACGGCTGCGTCGAGGAGCATTTTCTGAAGAGTCTCCGTCAGCTCTCCGTTTTGGAAGAAGCTCGTCAGAAATGCCATGCGGTCAATGAGACCGAAAGCAATCGGCGAGAGCAGCCTTTCCTTTGTCTCGTTTGTTTCATTTGTCTCGTTTTTCTGGTTTGCCGCCTCGCCCTTGGATTTGAGCGGATGGGGGTCTTTGCCTGCCGCCAAGGTGTTGGATGCTTGAACAAAGGCCGCTTCGAGCGCAAGATCACGCTCAACGTCATCGTCGAGCGTAAAGGAGCGGCTGCCCCAGGGACCTTTAGAGAGCAGGCGTTTGAGCTGGAGACGAAAGGTCTTGTTGCCCGAGAGATCCACTTCAGTAATAAGCTTTTCCATATGCTGAGGCTCGCAGCCGTTCGCCGAAAGACTCTTCAGCAGCATCTGCGCAGCAGTGATATCGCCTTTGACAGCTGCGGCGAGCGACCAGTTGGAAAGGACTTTCACGGCACAGGGATCGTGAAGAACAGCAAAACGAGTGCGGTAGTCAATATCTTGAGCAAGACTCGCCCAAATCGCGGGCGTAAGGGAGCCGGCAAAGGCTGCCCGACGGCGCAGACCGGGGTTTTCGCTTGAGGCAGCGGCAAAGCGAAAACGTTTGTGAATGGCATCCTCGCCTTTAAAGTCGAGGATTTTTAAAAGGCGAAGACCGAGGTCGCCCTCAAGCCTCACGATTTTCCTTTGGATATCGCCAAAGAAATGAGCCGCAAGCGTCTGTGCGTTTATTTCATTGGCCGGTGCGGCCTGCGGGACGGGGCGGGAGATGAGGACAATGGTATGAGGGATTGTGAGCTGCATAAGGGATTCCTCGGGAGCGGAATTTGAAGCGGCAGACGGTGTCTGCAGTATTTGGACTTAGAGTGCGGCGCAACGCCCGAAACCTGAGTCGCGCGCTTATTCATTGCCCTAAGCCTACCGAGGGATGCGTCGCTCCCTGACTGATTGAAGCGTGTCCCGCCTGCGGCTGACCCGTCGCCGACTGCAAGCGCCTCGGCGAAGATTGACCACAAAGGCGGCAGCGCTCAGTGCGCGGGCCGCCTTCAAAGCCCTTAGGTCGGACTCGATTCAGCTTTTTTCAGTCAAGCAAGCGGCTCATTCGACGTTCCGCCACGAGTTGGCGGAGGTTGGCCGAATCGTCGGCAAGGAGCTGCGAGATTCCGGCATCACAAAGGAAGACTCGTCTGGGCTTCAGGCGATCTATCAAGCCGAAGCGGCAGCCGTAGCTCGGTGGACGGGTATGAGTCCGAAGCAGATTTGGACGCCGTTCGGGTCGCGCATCCTTGGGGAACCCGACATCACACGAAACGAGGCGGGGGAGATCCAGATCCGCGGTTCTTCTCTCGGGGCATTTGCCGATAGTTTTCAATAAGCCGAAGCGGCCATGGAGTCGCCGGAGGGTTTGGGTCCCATGATGCCGGAGTACAACGGCAAGCCGGCTGAAGGGCTGGCCCGTCTGAGGCAAGCGAAAACAGGTGCAGTTCCTGCGCTGTTCCACCACAAAAAGTATGGGGATATCGGGATCATGTACGGCAAGCCCGGGAACCCCAACAGAGAGTACGCAGGTGGCTACGGTTGGTCACACATCGATGCCAAGCACCCGGGGGCGGCTGATCAGATCCAACGGTTTCTTGACGTTGCAGAGGCTGATGATGCCCGTTTAAGTAAGACCAACACGAACCCAGATCGAGTTGTTTAAACTGACGGCGTTTACTTGCTGGCAATGACGAAGGTGTGGCGAGGAGAGACCAAGCACAGCAAGAGCACGTGGATCATAACTGTTTACGAAAAAGGCAGGCCGCAGAACCAAGTCGCCACTTCTGCTGTTTCCAGGGGCCGCAGTCCGTGGATGCCCCAGCCTGCCGCGGCGCAAGATAGCACGCCCGATTGGGAAAAAGACTTGAGCAAGCACAAAGGCAAGCTTTATCAAGGCTCCAAGGGCGACTTCTTCCCCGAACAACGGCTGTTCGCGCGCTGGAAGAACGCCGACCGCTCGACGCTTCTCCACGAATCCGGGCATGCTTTCTTCTCCATGGAGATGGGCGCTGCAGCGGAGCTTGCCAAGATCGGCGAACGCTGACGGCAAAGGCGGCCGCGTGCAGTGCGCGAACCGCCTTCAAAGCCCTTAGGCCAAACTCGATTCAGCCGTTGGCAGAACCCTGTTTATTCACATCCAGCTTTCATTTTGAGCCGCTGTGCGGCCCGCAATGCGGCCGTAGACCAAGCAGTCTGTGACGGCGCAGGAGCCGAGGCGAACAGCACCGTGCACGCCGCCCGTCGCTTCGCCGGCAGCGAAAAGGCCTGGGATCGGTTCATCGGTCGAGATATCGAGCGCCCGCGCCTGCATATCCGTATAGATCCCGCCCATGCAGTGATGAACTTTAGGCACCATTGTCGAAACGTACCAAGGTCCGGTTCCCATTGGCTGGGCCTTCTTATTGACATAGCGTTTGAAATGTGCATCTGTGCCGCTCTTAACGGCGCTGTTCCATTCCTCGACACTCTTTCGAAGACCCTCAATATTGATCTTTTCACCGGCGGCGAGCGCTTCGAGCGTTTCATACTGCTTCACGCAGCCTCGTTCGAGCATTTTCTGCAGCAGGCCGGGGCGAGAAATGCCCATCGGTTCGACGCCTTTGGCATCCGCTACCGCGTAGCAGTGAATACCTTCATTGAGGAGCGTCATGATGGCGTCGGCTCGAACTTTCCGGTTGGCAAGTTCATCCACGAAACGTTCTCCGGTCTTATCCTGCACCCACACGCCGAACATGGCCGCAGCGCCCTGCGCAAAGAAAAGCGCAATGCCCATCCCCTTTTCGACGGGCGAGGTCCAAGGCGCACACTGGATCCAGTCCGTTTGAATCAATTGGCAGCCGATGCGGGCAGCCTCGCGCCAGGCTTCAGAGGTAGCGCCCGGCTGGCAAGTGGTGCCGAGTTTCTCCGTGAGCTTCGGATCCTGAATGGAGCGGTATTTGATATCAGCTCCGAAGCCGCCGTGGCAGAGTACAACGGCTCTGCGGGCGGCGATGAACTTCACCTTCCCCGAATCGGCCTTCGGGAAGCTGTAGCCCTCACGAACTTGAACGCCTTTCACTCGGCCGTCGGCATCCCGAATGATGCGCTCCAAATAAGTGCGGGTGCGCGGTTTAACCCCAAGCGCTTCAAGCTTTGCAGCTTCCTTGAGGACAATGCCGGAACCGGAGCCGTTTTTAACAATCGCGCAGCGCGGCACGGAATGACCGCCTTCCTGCGCCACGCGCTCCTCGACCCATTCAACGCCGAGCGTTTGGATGGTCCACTCCCAGGTCGGGAGCGCCTCTTCGCAGAGATGCCGCACTTTTTCGGGCTGGTTGAGTCCGCCCCCTTCGGTCATCATGTCTTTGGCCATGAGTTCCGGCGAGTCTTCGAGGCCTTCTTTTTTCTGCATGGGTGTTCCCGGAACGCCCATGATGCCGCCGTTGATGATGGAATTGCCGCCGATGACGCGCATCTTCTCCAATACGCAGACCGAAGCGCCGGCCAGCCGAGCTTCAATAGCGGCGGCAAGACCGGCAAATCCGGAACCAATGACGACAACATCGAACGTTTCATCCCACTTTTCGGGCATCGGATCAAATGCTTTGGCAGATGCGGATGAAGCGCCGGCAAAGAGTGTTGTGGTGAGCGCAGCGGTTTTAAGCCACTTGCGCCGAGAGAGGTTCGGCATGTCATTCTCCTTTTGAATGGCCGCAGGCAGTAGGGAGCCTGCATATGTTCATTTTCGGCGCAGATGGTGAAGGATGCGTTTATCCGTTTGCGGTCTGCGCGTTTTTCCTGAGCTCATTTTGTAGTTTGTGCTACAGACGAAATTTGTCTTGCTGATCAACACTCTTCCCTTGAAAAAGAGCCCGCGTCTCTAGGGACGTCCGCTGATTCAAAGGAGAGCAAGAATGAAACAATTCGCGATGACGGCTGCTGCCGCGGCAGCAGTCATGATGATGAATCCTGCATTTGCTGCGGATGCGGCTTATGAAGCCGACCTCTGCGTAATCGGCGCGGGTGCGTCCGGCACCGCAGCTGCCTGGGCAGCCGCCGAAAAGGGCATGAAGGTCATCACGCTTGAAAAGTCTGGTCTTCCAGGCGGCACCGGCAAATATTCCGAAGGCATCTTTGCCGTTGAGAGTGCTATGCAGCGCAACTGGAACTATGGTCTCACCAAAGACGAAGCATTCATGAAAATCATGAATTACGGTCATTGGCGCGGCAATGCGCGCATGGTCCGGGCCTTCGTTGACCGCTCCGCCGACACGATTGACTGGATGATCAAGAACGGCGTGAAGTTCGAAAAGCTCTTTTCCAACTATCCCAACGGTCTGTACACCTGGCCCATTTACGAGGGCCGCGGTGCGGGCTGGATCAACCTCTTTATCGACAAGTACAAGAAAGCCGGGCAGACGCTTCTGACGAACACTTGGGGACAGAAGCTCATTACCGAAAACGGCCGCGTGGTCGGCGTTGAAGCGACGAACAAAGCGGGCGACAAGATCACCATCCGTTCCAAGGCGACCATCATTGCGACGGGCGGCTTCTTTGACAACAAGACCATGCGTGAGAAATATCTCCGCTTTGCCGATGCGGACGGCCTCGCGCAGACGGGCAAGACCGGCGACGGCATCCAGATGGCCTGGGCCGTTGGCGGCGGGAAGGAAGGCACGGAGGTGCAGGCCTCTTATCGTCCGGGGCCCCGCGGCGTTTCCACGACCAATCAGGTCAGCGCTACCGCCAAGCAGCCGCATCTCTGGCTGTCGCCCAAGGGCGAACGGTTCTGCAACGAAGAAATCATGCTCGAATGGCCGTTTGCCGGCAACGCCCTGGAACGCATCGGCGGAACGATGTTCGTGGTCTATGACCAGAAGACGCTTGATCATATGGAAAAGGACCAGGGCATTGACCTCGGCGTAGGCGTAATGGTGCCGGTCGGCACTAAGCTAACCGAGTTCCAGAAGGACTGGGATGGTGCGGTGCAGGCTGGCTGGGCGTTTAAGGCGGATACGCTTGACGGGCTCGCGAAAGCGACCGGCATGAATGCCGATAAGCTCAAGAAGACAGTGGCGGAATATAACGGTTACTGTGACGTTCGTCACGATGCTGAATTTGCCAAGGACCCGAAATATCTGCGCGAAGTGAAGACCGGTCCTTTCTATGCAATCAAGTCCGTGGCGAGCTCTCTTGGGACCTTGGGCGGCATTAAGGCCAATGAACGCTTTGAAGTCGTTACGCCCGAAGAAGATCCGATTCCAGGGCTTTACGCGGCCGGAAACGATGTGGGCGGCATGTACGGCGACTCGTATGATCTTTTGATGGCGGGCTCGACGGTAGGCTTCGCCGTTAATTCGGGGCGCATCGCAGTGGATTCTGCGGCAGAGTACATCCGCACTCTGAAGTAACGTCATTCCAGTCAGATCGAAGCCATTCGATCTTCATTCGGCTAAGCTCAAACGGCTTCTTGGTCTCATCACCTCGGAGCCGTTTGCCGTTTAGGCCGGCAGCGGGCATTTCGGCACGGGATTCTCAATCCAGTCGTCAACGGCGGCAAAGAGCTGGTCGGAAAAAAGCAGTTTTCGCCCGTCTCGGCGAACAAGATCTGCTTTCATCCAGAAGGACAGCTGTCGGGCAACGCTCACGCGGTTGAGGTTGACAATCTCGCCGATGCGCTCGGCAGAAATCATGAGCGGCAGTCTGTGCCAGCCGCTGCTGGGCGACACATTTTCTGCTCGGCAGAGGGCTTTGGCACAGATCACAATCCGTTCGGCCGGCGGACGAATGAAGTTCGCCGTCATGCCTTCCAGAATGGATTCCTCTTTGGCAATGACGGAGCGGATTTCAAGCTGAGCGAGTGCCGGATCCTTCATCAGTGCGGCGGTGAGCACCGCGGGCGGCACGACGCGCACGACGCTTTTTTCAAGCGCCCGCGTGAATACATTGCAGCGTGTGCCCACGCTGGCTGTAAGGTCGCCCATCGCGCGGCCGGGGAGCAAAACAGAGAGGATCGTCGGACGGTGATTTTCCGCTTCCGCAGCGTAATAAGCGCAAAGCCCCGACTCCAAAAAGAAAAGTCGCTGGGATTCTCCGCCGCGTTTGAGGAGTTCGCCTTTGGCAACCTCGCGGCGAATGCCTTCGGTGAGGAAAAGCCGTGCGAAAGGAGCGGGCTCGGCCGGCAGAAAGTAGGGAAGCTGCTCGAAGATGCGTCGCATGAGGCGGCTCGGTGCGATGAGAGTGAGGAACTGACTCCACTATAGAGCCAGAATGTTCAATGATGGCGTCAGCGTTGTTAGGATAGAAGTGACAGACCCTGATAGTTTGTGCTTAACAATGTCTTGTTCCAGAATTTTTGCTGTTCGGCGGGTTTCCCGTGAATATGGTTTTTTCCTTGCAATGGCGCTGTGTTTGTAAACCATCTTCGGGAAAGCGAGCAGAAAGGAAGACAGGGGTGTAATTAAACCCCAATCATTTGTATCCGCCAAAAATCGCACTGTGCCGTTATGATCCGTGCAGCTTTTGGACAGCCCGCTTTGCCTGCAGAGATGCGGCTGACATTTATTTTTTGCAATTCATCAGCTTAGACACCGATTGGAGTTGAATATATGGCAATTACTGAAACCGCTGCAGCCTCATCCGCAGCAGCAGAAGCGGCCGATGCTGCTGTGCATGGGCCTGATTTGTCGATGGGTACGGAACACCTCACTGACGCCATTGCCGATACGACCAATTACTTTGTCGTTTTCTTTGAAAAGCTTTTGGAAGGCCTCACTTGGGGCAATGTCCTTTTCCAGCTCTGCGTTATCGTCGTTGCCGTATTGGCCGGCCTGATGTGTTCAAAGCTTGTGCGCAGCGTCGTTGCCCGGCATATGCCGCCGCATGAGCTTAAAGAGCGGTTTACGCAGCGCATGAAGCGTCTTGCGCTGAGCGTTGTCAATGCCATTGCTTTCGGACTTGCGGCCGGTTCCGTAACGGCGTGCTGTGCCTACGGCGCAGTGATGATGGGGTATCAGGCATCCAGTCTGGTGCTCTTAAAGGTCGCCTACAGCTTCTTTTATGCCTACTCACTGCTTGCAATCGTTTTGGGACTTCTGCAGGCAATGGTGGGTTCGAGCATCATTTCACCCCGCATTACGAAGTCGATCGTCGTCACGTTCTGGATTTTGGCGATTCTGCAGTTCTTCGGGGTCCTCACGCACCTCGTTGATGTGCTTGACGCGACGGCCATTCCAATCGGTTCGGGCAACATGACCGTATGGAAGCTCTTTATGGCAGTCTGCTCGGTCCTGCTCACCGTTGCTGCTGCTAATTGGATCAGCGAGATGATCGAACAGACGATCACCGATGCGAAGAGTCTGACGGGCAACATTAAGGTTGTGCTCGGCCGCGTTGTTCGAATTTTCCTGATGGTGATCGCGGTCATCATCGGCTTGGGTACGGTCGGCATTGATCTCACTATTCTCTCGGTCTTCGGCGGTGCGCTCGGCGTCGGCTTAGGCTTCGGACTCCAGAAGATTGCTTCGAATTACGTGTCGGGCTTCATCATCCTGCTCGACAAGTCTGTGAAGATCGGCGACCTCGTAACGGTCGGCGGCTTCACCGGCAAGGTGACGGAAATCAATACGCGCTTTACGGTCGTGAGGAGTGCGGGCGGCGTTGAAAGCATCGTTCCGAATGAGTCGTTCGTTACCTCGCAGGTACAGAACCTTTCCTATTCGGATTCGCCGACGCTTCAGACGGTTGAGATCTCAGTGGCTTACAACGCCGATGTGAAAAAAGCGCTTGAACTGATGCTCGATGAAGTCGGCAGAGATCGCCCTCGTATTCCGAAGGACCGCAAACCCTGGGCTTCCGTTTCGCGATTTGCAAGTTCAGGGATTGATCTCAATGTCAATTTCTGGGTTGAAGATCCGGTGAACGGCACGGCAGGCATTAAGACCGACATCATGATGAATCTGCTTCGCCGATTTGCTGAAGCCGGCATCGAAATTCCATACAACCGTCTGGAGATTGATATTCTCAACAATAAAAATAAGGCACTGGAAAATCAATAAATAACAAATAATAAAGTCTTCCCATTTATTCCTCCATGCGCTGCGGCATTGGAGACTTTGGCATGGGGCATAGGTGGGAAGACGCCGAGGAGGCCTCGGTTCTTCGTATAGAAGAACGCTCTTACATCTTCAGTATTCCGGTTTAGGGGAGTTTCCTTCAGTGTGCCGGCATTAGAGCCGGGTCATTGGCAGGAAACCATCAATGATGTACGGAAGTGCAAAGCTTTGAATGCGATAATTGCTTTTTTAAGCTGCGATATTTTTGTCTTGATGCCTGGAAGGTCTATAACTAAAACTATCCTTCTTTTAGCTTTAATTTATTCTGTGATCGCAGAGGGTTATTTCTGTTTTATAAGAATAACCGGGACCATTTCATTAAATGGGAATCATTAAGCTCTTTTCCACAGAGAATGTTTA
>ENA-UERT01000705-UERT01000705.1-human-gut-metagenome-genome-assembly--contig:-NODE-705-length-25526-cov-13.696727_pt1 | contig 25526 bp, 39 predicted proteins | sample MGYA00242996_ERZ507997 | MGnify/ENA primary metagenome ERZ507997 (study PRJEB26167, sample SAMN06115458) | human gut metagenome | host: Homo sapiens | place: China:Neimenggu | collected 2014-11-07... | reverse complement strand
GACTTTGAAATCTTTTCCAAGGAATTTCTCGATGGTTTTTGCTTTCGCCGGAGACTCGACTATGACAAGGTTTTTCGGCATATATTTCTAGTGTATAGCCTATAGCGTCTAGTATACTACATACCATATTATATTTTATATTATTATTATTTACCATTCTTCTAAATACTTGCGGCTGCATATTATCATTGTACTTTTTATTGTATATATTCGTGATATCAGTCATTGATAATCCTTCTTTATAGCATATCATTAAAAATATTTCTTTTATATCTTTCATTATATATAGCTCCTTAATTATAAAATGATTATTTTTGATGTTTTTTAGTAATAAAAGTTGCAAAAAAGTATTGACAAATATATACAAATATATTATAATATACTTGTAAGGTTGATAAAGGGAAAAACCTTACAAGATGTATATATATCTACATCTATGTACTTTTATATATATCAGTGCTTTTTAGCAATAAAAGTTGTAAAAAAGCATTGACAAAGACAAAAAAATATAGTACAATATACTTGTAAGGTTGAGATATATAAATCAATCAGTTATAATATATTATGACTGATTTCAGCATATTATTATAATAGTGTGTTGAAATGGGTTATAATACTCAAAGGCTGGCAAACAGCCAACATTTAGATATTAAGTCCCCCCAGACGCAATATCTTTGGGCTTGTCTTATGAGCAAGCGTGTAAACTTATATCAGCCGAACCTTTCAAAAGGTAGGCGGTGAATTGTTCTTTTACAACTCAATATAGGGCAACTTCAATAAGAATTACCATCATTAGGGTTTATTGACTCATTTGTCAGTAAAACAGGTTCTCATTGATGAGCGTTGAGCAGGGAAAAGACATTCATAAGATGTCAATTTCTTAAAAATTGCAAAATCACGAACACCGCAAAAAGGGTTCTTATCACTAGCCACGACCTATTGAATAGCGAGCAAGTGGTGATATATCTTGAAATAGATACACGCAATATTATTGCCAGCCTTGATTTTATTTCTACAAATAGTATATCAAAGTTAGTTTAAAAAGTCAATTTTTGATTGAAAGGATTGATTATATATGAAATTATATATTGCAAGCGTTAAGCAATCACGAAAAGGCAATATCGAAATAATAAAAGAAAAGTTTAACAGTAAAGCTGAATTTAAAAAAGCTTTACATGATAATGGATATATTGTGCAATTCATATCTACAGAAGAAAATCTTGAAAGCGATTGCGAAAAATACTACGCAAAACTTGAAAGACAACGTCAAAAACGAAAAGAAGCAGCAGAAGAAAAAAGAAAACAAGAAAATAAACAACATGATTACAAAGTTATTAATAATCGTGAAGAAATAGCTATTTTTGATAATAAACAAGATGCTATTGAATACGCTCAAAATTTAGCTGATATGAACAGATTAATATATTATGTTTATGATGGAAAAAAAATGATTGAATGTAAACCACTTGAAAAAGTTTTATATTATACATTCAACTTGCAAAATGGAAAATTTAAAACAGAAGCTGAAGCTTTAGACTATGCAAAACGGAATAAGTCAATAAGTACAAAATGGCTTTATAAGGTAGTAGAACCGTTGGCGAACTCTTTACAAGATAAAGAGTATATTTTAATAAAAACACTTGAATAAACCGCTTTAAATGTTATCATTTAGGGCGGTTTTTTGTTACACATATTTTAAAGGCACTTGAAAAGTATTTCACTTTTGGTTTATTTGTCATTCCTGTATCTGAGTAAGTAACAGTAAAGGCGAACGCTATTTACAGTGAACCATAAGCCACTATAAAAGCTTAGATAGTGCCTTTTTTGTACATAAATTGGAATAAATCCAATAAAAAAACAATAGATAATAAAGGCGGTATAAAAAAATGAAAAAATTTGATAATGCAATCACTCAAATAATTTTTGTGGAATATCCAGAAGGTTTATCAGTTATGCACTTGACAAAAGTATATAAAGATAATCATTTAGTTGATTATGAACTTATTTACGCTGACGGCACGTCAGACGAATTTTGTGAAAAATGGAATGATAATTTTGTTGATTGTGAAAATTTATCACCAATAACAATAAAAGCAAGTGATTTTAAAGAATTTGAAAATGAATTAAAAGGGGCTATCAAAATGACAACATACAACACATATCAAGAATATAAAAACGCAAGAAAAGAAGCTTTCGATAAATTTTCTCAAGGTAAGATTATTTATATAATTGCGTTTAGTGAAAAAGATTTTAAAGAAGGCTTAAAAAAACATAATGTTACAGAAAAAGAACTGATTTCTTTTGGTAATGGCTGCTTTTTAATTAAGAAATATAAAAAAGACTATGAAGAATATACTAAACAACAAAATGATATTTTAAATAAATCCATTGCTGCTGATACCAAAGGGAATGGATTTATAAAATCTATGTTTACTTACGAATTGGCAAACAATGAATACAGATATACAGAGAATTTAAAAGCCACGCTAGATAGTTTAGGCTTAAGTTATGAACAAATTGAAAATAATGCAGCCTTGAAAAATGGTTTAAATCTAGCGTTAAAAAGATATGAATATTGATTAATTGAAAGGATTGATTATACATGAAAGCATTAAATAATTCAGATAAAGAAAAAATTATTAGTATCGTGATTGTTGGCAAGCGTTATCATGCTGCTAATTGTCAAACGTTTTTTTCTAGTCAAGCTTTTTTGACAGTCAAAAGAAATGATAAACCAGAAATTATAAAAATATATATAAAAGGAACAGGCGGCAATAATCAATATATATACGATATGTTTAAATATATAGGTTTAACAAAAGACGATTTATATAAGTATAGAATTGCTTTTACTGATACAGTATCAGACGTGCAGCGTAAAAAAGATTTATAAAGATTTATAATAAAGGCGGGTTTTAAGATGATTAAATTTAATGAAAACGAAAGAAAGATTTTAAAGCGACTAATTGCAAATAATACTATTTGTTTAAAATCAATATCTACAGGAAAATATTTAAAATTAACAACTGATAATATCAAATATTTAAGCAGTAAAATAAATACACTAAAACAAGGAGCTATATTTGTTATATGTGGGCTTAATATAAAAATAAGACGCTATGGTTTAAGCTTTTTAGATTTTCAAGAGAAATTTAAACCCCAATTTATGTTTAAAATTGCTGATTATATGATAAATAATAAAATCAATGAAAAAGAAAAAGCAATTATTTTTAAAATATTAAATAAAATATATAGCCCTTTATATTGGCAATATAATATATTTGCACAAGCTGGAAATTTAGATTTTAATAAGGCTATTAAATTAATAAAAGATAGCTCAATCAGTTTTGAAGGTATTTATTTAGACAACTTAGCTATTTACACTGAAAATTATTATGGTAATTTTAAAGCAATAGACGCTAGAGAGTTTTATAATAAAAATATTAATAATGATGATATTTATATAAATGGTATTCGTTTAGATAAAATTAACGCTGATACATTTTCAGAAATTAAAACTAATATAATAAAAGAGTTGATAAACAGACAAAAACAACTTTCCATAAAACACACTTAAGATTAATTTTAAGCGTGTTTTTTTTAGTATAGGTATGAAATGTATTAATAAAGATTTAAACCGTCTTAAATGGATTGCTAGGGCGGTTTAAATTGATTGAAAGGATTGAATATATATGATGTTACGCTATGGAAAAGAATATAATAAAACTATTGAAGGCTTAAAAACTGAATTTACAAATGAAATAAATGAATATATTGGGACTAAATTAACACGTAAAGACATTGTAGTAAAACCAAATACTAAAAAAGATGCTTTATCTGATTATGATATTCATTTATCTATTGTTAATACAAATAACGTTATACCTTCATTAAACAGTATATCTTTAATAAATAAACTTGAGATAACAAATAAACAAGAAAAAAGAGTCGTTAAAATTTTAAAACACTATGTAACAAATAACGATATAAAATTTTGGATTGATAATATAACCGCTTGTTTTATTTGTAGTAATGGGTGGTATTTTTTTGAAAAATATCCTCGTATCAATAATTTAATATATAATATTGTCGAAAAAATTACAAATGAAATAGAACTAAATACATTATATATTTTCTCACGTTTTCAATCTAAAGTAAAACAATTATAAGGAGCTTGATACTATGCACACTTTTTTAATACAATCGTATTATACTATATTATCATAAAGGAGCTAGGCAATATGAGTAATTATAAAAAGTATGCAGCCATAGCAGACAACGGGAAAATAATTGCTTATGGTATCTTTCATAATTTAAATCAATACAAATACCTTGAGAGTAAAAGCCCATCATTTGAAAAGTTTATACGACTACCAGCAAAAGAAGCGTATAAATTATTAAATAAAGGTGTATTTTTTATAGATTATAGAGAAGGATATAATTTATATGATTTTATATGATACTGACTAAGGCACTTTATAGAAATTCTATAGAGTGCCTTTTTATTTGTAAATTGAAAGGATTGATTATAAATGAATAGCAAACAAAAAGAATATTTAAAACTAAAACAAGAAATGGCTTTAGGTGATATTGAGCAAGCAAAAAAACAAATTGATTTATACTTGTCTGATTTATCTTTTAAGATAGATAAATTAAGACAATATTTTTCTGTGCATGGTCTTTGTATTGATGGTGATATTAGAGAAATACACTCTATTACTAGCGAACTATTAGAAGAAAATAACATCATCATTAAAAATAATGCAGACTATAAGACATTTAAAAAAATGGAGGCTTTAGACATGGATAAACACATTGTAATTTTTGAAAGTTTTAAAATAAATAGAAATGGGAATAAGGTATATAAAATATCTGTGTTGCATTGCAATGATAAAGGATATAGAAATGCAACTGAATCAATTGCAAGCAAATTAAACTTGAGATATCGTACAGGGTATATTTATATTCAAGATTATAAATCTTGTATCAAAGAATTATTTAGCAATAACTTAAATAATGTTGAATTTGTAGACGATTGAACATCATTATAATTAATAGCTTAGAAAGGATTGAATAAAATGTATACATTAAGTGATTATGTTGCAATGATTGAAGAAGGAAATAATACAGTAATTCTATTTAATAGAATTGTAGACTTAATACAAAAAGATTTACTTTATAAAACAACATCTATTAACAGCTTGATAAATTATATGGAAAATATAGGGCTTTATGTTACACTACACGACTATACAAAAGATAATACTATGCAATTTGCTTTTCATTCTTGTAAATATTTATATGTAGAATACAAACCTATTAATAATGAGTTTATAAAAATAATTGATGTTAGATTTTAGGAGGGTTTATTTATGAATATGTTATTAGATACATTTATTTTTATATCTTTGATTCTATGTGTTTTCACAGATAACTTAGTTGAAATTAAATCAACATTATATTTGATACTAATGATAATGTTAGTTGTATTATTACCAAACGTGGTACTAACAAAAAGTAGATATTATAACAAAAGAGGTAAATAAAAATGATAGATGTAAAAAAACTTGATATACCAGATTTATTATATAAAGCTTATGAATATGAAAAAATGAAAGCACGAGCTGAAAAAACATATAAATATAATGTTGATGCATATAATAATTATTATTTAAAAGGCAATATATGCTGTTTTCAAGCTAAAAGAGCAGAGTTTAGAGCGTTGCAGGCTGGTAGTATTTTGGATTATAACACTGACAAAATATATGATGATTTAGAAAATACAGATAAACTAGATAAGCATTTAAAAGAATATGAATTTATTCCCAACTGGAATAATAAGAATGTATTAAATATTAATAATTGGAGGCTTTTAACACACCCAAAAACTAGACAAAAGTATTTGATTTATGGCGAATATAATAAATTTTTCCATTATAGTGGATTTATTAAAGACATTCCATTTAATAGCTTAAATGAATTTTTTAGACAAGGCTATAATGTAAAATATGTTACAGAGAAAGTATTATAAAATGCACTTTATAGAAATTCTATAGAGTGCATTTTTATTATAAATAAAAGAAGGGCAAATAATAGGCTGCTATGCTTTTGCTAGATTATAAGAATAATTAAGAATTGAATCAGAGGGTATAAGTTAGAGTTTAAATCTAATTTATACCTTTTATTGAGTTCTTAGAACTCTAAAATATTAGATGAGGTGGTATTGTTATGTATTTAGAACTTTTAAGAAATATTAGTATTTTGAAATTTCCTTATGATTGGATTAAAAATGAAGAACTTTGTAATCGTGTCATAGATGCAGTTAAAACAAATAAAGATATAAAATTAAATGCTGCTGAATTAATGAGTATAGCTCATGCTTGTTTAAGTTATGAAAAGGCGATTGATTGCAACTATTTAGGATTTAAATATCCTGTATATACTATAAAATTTATTCAGAAATACTTGACAGGTTCTCATTTTAAAAAGTTTACTCTTTATGGATTAGATAAAGAACTTCAATCTTGGATTGAAACTATGAGTAATTTTTTACATGATCCTGATATGGAACGTAATTTTATCAGAATAGGTAGAACAAAAAGAAATAAAAAATAATATTAAAGGAGTAATGAATTATGAAAGTAGTTTTTAATTTTTACGAAGATGGCTCTAATTTTAAACAAATGTATAACGTAAAAAACATAGATAGTCAAACCTTAAAAAGGATAATGAAAGAAAATGAAGGAAATGGTGATGAGAAGCCATACATTACCTATAAAGGGAAAATTTTAGATATTGAGAATCCTATATTACCAAAGACAAAAACTAGAGAAGAAGAACTGTGGGACAAATTAAAAAAAGAAATAATAACCTCAAATAAAGGTTTTTTTGAAGTTATAGATATGATATTGAATAAGAATTTTCTATGGCTTATTTTGAATGAGTCATACGAAGAAAATGGAAACGAATATATTCCAATGGTTATGGAGATATACACAGAAGAAATGCTTGTATATAAAATTACAAGTTGTTCAGATGGAGAAATAAGAGGTAATTGGGAAATATCAAAAGTTCCTAGTAATATACTAAAATTAGCAGAAGAAGAGCCAGAATACGATTATGATTATTGGAAAAATCATTGGACAGAAGAAATATCACACGACTTTTATTCAGATTTCTATTTTGAAAAAATTGCTATGGATAAAATCGTTGATGATATTAAAAATATTTATGCTACTAACAACAAACAAGATGCTTTCAATATTGCTAAAAAATACCTAGTAGAAACATTGATGTACGACAAAGATATATTAAAATACATTTCCCTATATGATAGCAATAGAATTTATTGCAAAGTAACTAAAAATTTTGGATTTATTTCATCTTTCAATCATAGAGAGGATATATTCTCAAGAGAATTTATGATTTTAAAAAATGAAGGATATATAAGAAAAATAGACATAGAGTCTAATAATTATTATATCTGTATAAAAAATCCTAAATATGATAATGAAAATGGAAACGAATATAAGTCTGAAAAAAGTTATTTAGAAATAAAAATAGATAATTTATAAACAAGAGGTGAATATTATGAGTATTATTCTAGGGTTTTTAATGGCACTATTTATCCTTTTATTAACATCATCAAACAATCGTTATTAATAATAATTCCAAAGAGGTGAACCCAATGTTTACAAGATATTTAGAGGAAATCAAGTTAAGTAGAGGAGATAAAACCTATACAAAATATACACAAATATTAAGAAAATTTGAAAATAAACCCATAAATATGGGTACAGTAAAAGAAATTATGAACTTAAATATGTCTATTAATTCAAAGAAATTCTATTTATCAGTTTGGATTAGAGCATTGAAGTTTTACAAAAAAGACTGTGAAGAAGTAGAAAGATTTACTAAAACTATTCATACACAAGAAAAACTTGCAGAAGCACCAACACAGGAAGCAGTAGAAAAAATTATTAATAGTACAACTGATAAAAAAGTTAAGCTGTTAGTATCTTTAATGTCATATGCTGGACTTCGTATTTCTGAAGCTCAAAATATGCTTATTAAAGATATTTCTTTAGAGGAAAATAAATTCATTATACGTAATACAAAAAATCATACGGATAGATTATGTATTATAAATTCTAAATTAAAGCCACTGTTAATAGAATGGCTTAATAGTAAAGACCGAAATACAGGGGACTATGTTTTTAACTCTCCTCGTGGTGGTAAATATACTACAAATTATCTAAAAGATATTGTTAAAAATCATTGTATTAAAGCTGGATATCCTGCCTTGCATTGTCATTCATTTAGACATTACTTTGCAACTAATTTCTATCAAAAAAGTCATAGTAATATAGCTTTAACAGCTAGAGCTTGTGGACATAAAAGCATAAGCACAACAATGAGATACATTGCGACAAGTGCATCAGATTTAGCAAATATAATAAATAAATTCTAAAAATATGCTTGACAAAAAATAAGCAAGACAAAAAAGTGTATTCAAAGAGAAAAGGAGATTATACTCATGGAAAACGAAAAAATAATGAATAAAATAATGGCACTACTTAACAAAACTGTAGAGAATGGTGCAACTGAACAGGAAGCTATTGCTGCTGGTTTAATGGCTCAACGTTTAATGAAAAAATATAAGATTTCAGAAGTGGTAGACATTACCAAACCAAAAGAGGTAATTCGTAATGATGTTAAAATCAAAACTAAAACATGGATATCCTTTCTTGCTGGTGTAATCGGTGATAATTTTTGTTGTCAAGTTATTAAATCACCTGTAATTAATGTTAAAACTAGAAAATCAACATACATTATTAGATTTTATGGGTATGAACAAGACGTAAAAGTAGCTACAAAAATGTTTAATGTTTTATGTGAACTTATTGATAGAGGTATTGTAAAACAAAAAGCATTAGCTAGACGCAAATATGGAACATCTAAAGGTGTTCAAAATGCTTATGCAAGTTCTTTTATTAGAGCAGTTAATAAAGCATTAAGTGAGCAACGTAGAGCCTTATCACTGGTTATTTCTGATCAAGTTATAGCTAAAGTAAATGAAATACACCCTGATATTAAAGATGGAGAAGTAAGATTTAAAATTGAATATTATAGTGAAGCTGCTATAAGTGATGCTAGAAAACAAGGCGAGATAGATGGTAGAGAAGCTACAGAAAGAAGAAAATTGAAGTAGGTGAAACAAATGGTGGCTAGGATTAAAGTTGAAAAGAAACAAACCAATTTTACTATAGTTCCAAATGAGATTTTGCAATCTAAAGACTTGAGTTTGCAAGCAAAAGGTCTTATTGCACAATGCTTAAGTTTTCCTGATAATTGGAATTACTCTATCAATGGATTGGTTGCAGTGGTCAAGAAAGGAAGAACTGCTGTAATGAATACTATTAAAGAATTAGAGCGGTATGGGTATGTAAAAAGAAATTGTTCGGGAAAATGGAAAATTCAAGAAGATTTTGTATAAAATTACAAAATAAGGTTATAAAATCTTATTTTATTAAAGGAGATTTTGTATGACAAAAAGACGATATTGGTTAAAACTTAGAGAAGATTATTTTAATTCACCAAAAATAAAAAAACTTAGATCAGTTGCTGGTGGTGATACCTACGCTTTAATATATTTAGAATTGCAATGTTATTCTATAAAAAATGAAGGCATTATTGAATTTGAAGGATTAGAAGATAACCTTGCAAAGGAATTAGCTTTAATCTTAGATGAAGAAGAAATGAATGTAGCATATTTATTATCTTATCTTGAAAAATATAAACTTATTGATTGTATTGAAGAAAATAAATATGCCCTAGTTGAAGCAATGGGAGCTATTGGTTCTGAAGCTGAAAGTACAAAACGAGTACGAGAATATAGAGCCAGACAAAAAGCGTTACAATGTAACGATAATGTAACGGATATGAAACGTGATGTAACAAAGTGTAACGATATATATAATAAGAATAATATATATAATAAGAATAATATATATAATAATATAACGATTGATATAAATATTATTAATGATTATATAAAAAATAATAATTTGGAATATGTGGATGCTGAAGAATTTTATAATTATTATTCTTTACGGGATTGGAAAACCAAAAATGGTGAACCAATTACAAATTTAGTAGCTTTATTGGTTAGTTGGAATACTAGAAATAAAGTTAGAGTAGAAGAAGCAAAAGAAATACAAAGAAAAATGAATGAACGACATGATTATGCTGCTGATTCTAATAATGTACCTAAACCTGCACCTTTAGAAGTTCCTGAATTTTCACCTGAAAATGCAAGTGATTTTTTAAATAAGTTAGCTAAAAGTGGAAAACGAAGCACTGTATTGCAATCTATTATAGGGAATTTAGCTAAAGAAAAGGAGATGAGATAAATGTATAAGATAAATCAATCAAACTCTACAGATATTGCTTGTTATATATACTTAAAGCAATATAAACTACGGGTATTTAAAAATTTTTTTTACTACAGGGCTTGAATGGAGCTAGAAGCATGATAATATAAAAAATGTAGTAAAAAAGAAGGAGAGCTTTGTTAATGATAAATAGTATTTCTTATAGCTTATTAGGAAACAGAAAATATTACTTGTTGAAAGATGTATTTAATCTTACTAAATTGCACACATATGTTCCTGAAAGATTATTAAAAGGTATAGATGATAATGAAGTGCTACGTGTTTGTTTACAAAAGAGTAAAGGCGGAATAGCTAAGAAAAAGACTATTTACGTAACAGAGGGTGCTGCTAGGCAGATTTTAAATAAATATGTAAAACCTAATAAAACATCTTTATTTGAGATAATTGATTTAGCAAGAAAATATGGTGTATCTGAAGGTTTTATAACAGCCCATATATATGCAGGCGATTTAGAAAAACAACTTGAGTATAGACGGAAATATTTTGGAATTGAAGATGAAGTAAAATCATATAATTGTAGAGATTTCACTAAAAAAACAATATGGTAATTATAAAATAAACTAAATCTTCAAAAGATTGCGTCTACTATTGTATACTTAACATAGATGAAAACGAGGGTTTTTAATGGATAAAAAAGTTATAAATTATATTCCTCACTTCAAATATATTAGCGAGGAATTAGAAAAAGAGATATCTCAAGAAAAGCGAAAAAATCTTATATGTACCTTATGTTTAATTGTAGGTGCAACAATGATGGTAGGATAGGAGAATAAACAATGAATGAATTACAAATTTTTACCAATCAAGAATTTGGTGATGTTAGAACGATAAAGAGTGGCGATAATGTTCTTTTTTGTGCTAGAGATGTAGCAATAGCTTTAAAGTATAAAAAGCCAAATAATGCAATTAATAGACATTGTAAACACGCTACCCTGTTTAAGGGTATCATCACTGACAGATTAGGAAGAAAGCAGGATGCAAACTTTATTCCATATGGTGATGTAGTTCGTTTGGCTGTTAAAAGTGAATTACCAAATGCTGATAAATTTGAGGAATGGATTTTTGATGAAGTTATACCTTCAGTAATGAAACATGGTGCTTATTTAACACCAGATAAAATTGAAGAAGTCTTAACTAATCCAGATACAATTATTCAGTTAGCAACAGAATTAAAACAGGAACGTGAGGAAAAACAAAAAGTTTTATTAGCTTTAGAGCAAGTTAATAAAGAACTTGAAGAAGTACAGCCTAAACTTACGTATTGTGATACTATTCTTAATTCGGTTGGCACTATGGCTAGTGGTCAAATTGGTGCTGACTATGGAATGAGTGCCACTAAATTAAATAGGATTTTAAATGAACAGAAGTTGATTAAAAAAGTTAATAATCAGTGGATTTTGTGTGCAAAATATCAAAATCAAGGATTAACAGAAAGTAAAACTTTTGATGTTGAGTGTGGTTCTATTGTAGGCTCTTATGTAACTACTAGATGGACGCAAAAAGGTCGCTTGAAAATTCATGAAATATTAACCAAATTAGGTTATGTGGCAAACGTTGACAAAAGCATCAATCGTTTGTGTAAGAGAGATAAATTTATTGCACAAGAAACAGCAAGACAGCTCTCTCACATTGCATAGTAAAATAAAAACCTAGAGGGTATATTTTATACTCTCTAGGAACAAATAAAAGGTGATATATATGAGAAATAAACATTTATTATATGAATTTATGAAAGAAAATCGTTTACAATATAACGTTCCATTTTGGGTTGAAAATAAAATGGGGAAAATTCAATATGTCATTAAAGAAAATAAAAAAGAAGATATAGGATTTAACATTATGGCTTTTTTACCTGAAACTAACGAGTATATAGAGTTAGATATCAGTAGATTAACAAGAATTATGTTTGATAATAGTTATAAAATTATTAGACCAACTTGGAAACCAGAAGAAGGACAACGTTATTATTTTGTTACAAGTGATGGAGATATTATTAGAGCTAAATGGGAAGGTTGCACATCTGATATAAGCTGTTTCTTGTTAGGCAACTGTTTTCCATGTGAATCTGAAGCAGAAGTTAATCAAGAGAAAATATTAAAGTTATTTTTAAATGTTAAACCATTAGTTAATTTAAACGAGGTGTAAACAAATGAAAAATGAACATTTAATTAAACAATTTATGGAAGAAAATGGTTTACAATATAACGTTCCATTTTGGGTTGAAGCAAATAGTTGGAGAGTTAAAGTAAAAATAATAAAAGAACATGATATATCAAGGGGCGTAAATATACCTAAAGTAAAATGCTATTACAATAAAGAATGGGAGAATATAGATTCAGATAAATGGTTAATAGATATTGTGTTCAACGAAAATCATAAGATTACACCACCCAAACAAAGACCTAAAGATGGAGAAGAATTTTGGTATATTACTCCACACGGAACTATTTTTTCTGTATTATACCATTCATATGATGCGCAAGACATTGCGTTGTTTTTAATGGGAAATTGTTTCAAAACAAAAGAAGAAGCTGAGGAAAATAGAGAAAAAATATTAAAAGTGTTAAATCAAAACAAGCCTTTAGTTGATTTAGTTGATTTAAAAGAGGTGTACTAAGTGTATATTGAGCGATTAACAAAAGAACAGCTTTTTGATTTAACAAAAAAATGTTTATTAATCCATAAAGCGAGAAACTTAAATGTAAAAAGAATAGAAATATTAGATGCAACAAAAAAAGGTATTCCTGTTCTTGTTATAGATAATAACGATAATGATATTGGTTATTATATCTTAGGAGATTTTAAGGTTGAAAAATATTACTTTGGTAAAATGCTTAATCCAATTAGATATACAGATATTATGATAAAACATTTTGGGGAAGAATATGCAGATAATCTTTTAAAATACTATAATATCAATCCTAATACAATAAAAAACATTTATTCTTTACCTACAGATTGGGAGGATAAGTAATGGAAATTAAAAGAGAATGGGCAATGCCAAATAAAAATACGTTTAGTATAAAACCTATAAAAGAATTTATATTAGATGAGATAGGGAATAATCAAATTTGGATTGACCCATTTGCTAACAATAATAAACTAGCAAATATAACAAACGACTTAAATCCAGAATGTACAAGTGATTATCATTTAGATGCGTTAGACTTTCTAAAACAATTTGAAGATAATTCTATAGATGGAGTTTTATATGACCCTCCATATAGTCCTAGACAAGTTTCAGAATGTTATAAAAACTTTGGTGTAAATGTTACTTCTGAAACAACTAGAGCAAGTTTTTGGGCAAAACATAAAAGTGAAATTGCACGTATTTTAAAACCAAAAGGGAAAGCTATTATTTTTGGGTGGAATAGTGGTGGTATCCCAAAATCATTAGGATTCTCTATAGAAAAGATTTTATTAGTTGCTCATGGTGGTTGGCATAATGACACTATATGTACCTTATGTAGAAAAAGAGAGGATAAATAATGACATTATATGACTTTATAAAAGAAAACAAATTAGAAATGTATATTCGCTATAGTCAGAAAACACATAGATTAGAAGGTGGATTATTTATACCTTATTATTTGCTAGAGGATTTTATAGAAATAGCACAAGATTTTTTAACAGATAATTGGTCTGATGACGAATGTAAAGCACTGTTGCAGGAAAATTATATTCTTTTTCAAGGAATATTAGACCTCATTGACTATCAAGAATGGGAAAACAATGAAAGACCATTAAAAGAATATAGAGATTTATTTTATGAAAATGAGTTTAGTGTAAATGAATATGATTATGCTATGGCACAGTATGAAAAGGAGAATGAACAATGATATTAAAAGGAAAATTCAATACTGCAAAAATCTTTACTGAAAATGTAGAAGAAGCTTGTATTAAACAGATTAAAAATTTGCTTAATATAGAAGCTTTTGCAGGTACAAAAATTCGTATTATGCCAGATTGTCATGCTGGTAAAGGTTGTACTATAGGCTTTACTATGGACGTCAAAGATAAAATTGTTCCTAATCTTGTTGGTGTTGATATTTCGTGTGGTATGTTAACTGTAAACCTAGAAAAAACAAAAGAAGAAATTGATTTTGCTAAATTAGATGCAGTCATTAATGAATTTATTCCGTCTGGATTTAATATTAGAGAAAAAGCATATGGTAATTTTGCTGAATGGGTAGAAGATGTAAATGGATATGTTTGGGGTTTACCATGTGATAGAGTTGATTATGTAGCTAGAAGCATAGGAACTCTAGGTGGTGGAAACCATTTTATAGAGATTGCTGAAAGCGAAAAAACAAAAGAATGTTATTTAATTATTCATTCTGGCAGTAGATTTTTAGGTGTTCATGTCTGCAAGAGTTGGCAAACACGAGCTGAATTAAACTTTAGATACGAAAGAGAAATACCAGAAGAAATTGTTCCTGATGAATTATGTTGGTTAGAAGGTGAGGATTTAAGATGCTATTTAAGTGATATGAGAGCGTGTTCTGATTACGCTAGTTTAAATAGAGAAACAATAGCTACTGAAATTATTAATAACATGAATTGGAATGATAGCCCTTATCTTGATAAATTTCACACAGTTCATAACTACATTGGAGATGACAATATAATTCGTAAAGGTGCTATTTCCGCTAAAAGAGGAGAAAAATTGTTAATTCCATTAAATATGCGAGATGGTTCTTTATTGTGTATTGGAAAAGGAAATCCAGAATGGAATTATTCCGCTCCTCATGGTGCAGGTAGAGTGTTTAGCCGTAAACAGGCTAAGAAAAAATTATCTTTAGACGAGTTTAAAAAAGATATGGAAGGTATCTATACAACTTCTGTGTGCGAGAAAACATTAGATGAAGCACCAGAAGCATATAAGCAGGGAATTGAAGAACTTGTCGGAGATACTGTTAAAGTAATTGATAGACTGAAAACAGTCTATAATTTTAAAGCAAAATAGAGGTGATAATAACATGGAAGAAATAGAAAAACAACCATTTATATGTCCATACTGTAAACAATCAGATGGATTTAGAAGCGAAACACCTATAAGAGGAAGAGAAGTTCTGTTTTTTGATGAATTTGGTGAGAGTATTGATGGAGATATGTCATATACGGCTCAATACAAAGAAAAATTTTACTGTTCAAATTGTAATAGAGGTATAACAAAAGCAGTAAAAAAATATTTATGTATTGAAGATGATTAAAAGAAAAACGAGAAGATAAAATAATAAAATATCGGCAAGTTAAAGTGAAAAATATTGTTAAAAATATACTTTAATTTGCCGATAAAGGCAAAAAAATAAAGGGGTTTTTGAATGAGAAAGCTAGTTAGTGTACAAAAAATTAAAAATATTCAAGATATTCAAGGTGCTGATAAAATTCAGCAAGCTAAAGTTTTAGGTTATCCTGTTGTAATTAAAAAAGGAGAATTTAATGATGGTGATTTAGTTGTATATTGTGAAACAGACACTATTTTACCAAAAGATAATCCTTTGTTTGCATTTTTAGAAGGAAAACCAATTAAAACAAGAAAAATGCGTGGTGTAGTTGCTCAAGGAATTTGTTTTCCTGTTAATATTCTTGAAAACTATCAACAATATAAAGAAGGCGATATTGTTACAGATTTAGTTAATGCTAAAAAATATGAGCCAGACTTTAACAATATAACCAATGTTGAAGGAGATTTTCCAAATTGGATTCCAAAAACTGATGAAACTAGAGTTCAAGATTTAGAAGGTGTTTTGAAAAAATACAAAAATACTGAATGTGTAATCACAGAAAAATTAGATGGTAGCTCTATTACTTTTTGGTTAGATGATAATGATGAACTTCATGTATGCAGCAGAAATAGAATTGTTGATAATAATAGTTGTTTTTATAAAATTGCTAGTCAATACAAAGAAGGTTTAAAAAATATTCCTAGAAACATTATTATTCAAGGTGAATTAGTTGGAACAAAAATCCAAAGCAATAAATATAAATTAAATTGTAAAGAAATTTTTGCTTTTAATGTTAGAGGTTTTGGAGATTATTTTAGTTTTAAACAAAGCGTAGGGCTATTAAAATTAGCAAATATTCCTATAGTACCTATTTTAAATAACAGCTACTATTTATCAGATGATATAGATGAACTTGTGCAAATGTCTAAAGGGCAATCTACTATTGGAAATACACCTAGAGAAGGAATTGTTATTAGACCTAAAAGAGATATTTATGTTAATAATAATTATAGTTTTGCTGATGGCAGATTATCATTTAAAGTTATTAATCCAGATTTTTTATTGAAATATCACTTATAAGGGAATAAACATAATTGTTAATAATATATGGGGGCAATGAAAATTTCAAAGTAATATCTTTACAGTATACACGAATTAAAAGACAGGTTTATTTGTAGAAATAACTTTAAATAAGAAGAAGGTGAAAAAATGAAAGTTAATGAAAAAAGGCGAAATGTAAGAAAAGTTGTAGATAGATTGGTAAAAAGTAGGATAGAAAATTTTATGCCAATCTATATAGCGTATATGACTGGAACAAATGTTGATGAAGCAGAAAAGTTTTTAGATGAGTTGACCTTACAAGATGACGAGATTTTAAGAATAAATTATAAATTTATATGTTCAGAATGTAGTAAAGTGAAATATTTTGAAAAAGAAAGTGATTTAGTCAAATTTCAAAAAAGTGATTATGAATGTCCGATTTGTGGCAGTGAAATACTCAAAGAGGATATAGAAAATAATACATTTAAAATATATGTTTTCGATAAAGAATATAGAGAAAGAAGAAAGAAAAAAAGATGAATGAATTTATTGAAAACAGGGATAGTTAGGAAGGTGAGATTTTAAAATGCTAGATAATAAAACATATAAAGAAATAGAACGTGCATTAAACGAAGAAAGATACAAAGAATATTTATTAAACTATCCAAAAGTTATTGGTACTGAAGATGGTGCTTTAGTTTATAACGAGTTACTTCGTATAAACAAAATTCTAGGTTATGAACCAGAAAAAGTGCAAAAAGATATAGATGCACTAAGAAAAACACACGAATTAAAAATAATGCCGAAGTATTTTGATGCAATAATAAACGGATATAAAAACTTTGAAATTAGAAAAAATGATAGAGGTTTTAAACCAAACGACATTCTTATTTTAAGAGAGTATGACCAAGTAAAAAAAGAATATACAGGTTGTAAAACTAGGTGTGAAATTCTATATGTCTTAGAAGATAAAGATTTTCCACAAGGGATACAGGAAGGATACTGTGTTATGGGAATTAAGGTTTTAGGATATACAGATTTTGATGAAACGATAGAAGGTGAATAAAAATGGAAATTATTGATGTTACAGGGATAGAGCTTCCTAGTTTAGATAAAATAAATAAAGATATAGCTATTAATAAAGATACTTATGTACCGACAGATATTTTTGATTATGAAGTCCCATTATTACTAAAAGATGCAGAAGGTAAAGATTTTAAATGGAAAACTCTAAAAAAAATTGCAGAAAAACAATAACTGAAGTATGAGAGGAGAATAAAAAATGAATAAAGATAGAGATATCCCTCGTAATGGTGATGTTTGGGTTTATTTTGAAGGAGGAGAATATAAGATTATTGACATAGCTAAAGATGTAGATACTAATGAAGATTTAGTAATTTGTCATAAAGTTCCTATTGATGAAGAATGTAGCGTTCTTGCATATAAATTAAAAGATTTCATGCAACCGATTACAGCAGAACAAAATGATTTATTAAGCAAATGTAGTTTTTATAAAAAGCACCCCAAATTGAAACCAAAATACAAATTTAATTTATCCCATTGTGGAATATCTCTCTTTTGCGAGAAAAAAGAGAAAAAATTTTATAAATGTTTTAATTGCAAAAGATATGGAAATACTTACAAATAAAAAGAAAGGGTATAAATTATATGACAGAAACAGAAATGCAGCTTAAATTAGGCAAACATTTTGGTATAAAAAATATCTGTATTCCTAATGTTCTGATGACAGGTGAATATAGAAAAGAGATGTTACCAGAAATAGAAAAACTAGAAGCATGGCAAAAACCATCTAAAATGTATGAAGCTGATATAGTGTATATCACTAAATCAGATTATCTAGTAGAAGTTGAAATCAAAGTTGATATAAACGACTTCAGAAATGATTTCAACAAAAAAGTATATCATTCTTCTCCGCTCGTAAGTGCTTTATATTATGCTTTTCCTGAAGAGCTATATAAAAAATATGAAGATGAAATACGAGAGAGAGTAAACGGAATTGCAGGTATAATAACAGTTTCTTATGATTGTAAAATTAGGGTTAAAGCTCTAAAAAGAAAAGAAGTTTCACCATTGACAGATATACAAATAAAAGATTTTATGCGTATAGGTTGCATGAAGTGGTTTAAGGAGTGGTAAATATGAGTAACAATATTGAAAGAAATAATTGTTTGTTCTGTAAATATTTTTACCGATATGAAATAGAAAAACCATGTTGCGAATGTAAATTAAATTCTAAATTTATTGATGGAAGTATTTGTAATATATGCACTTATAAAAAAGAAAATATCACTCAAGATTACCCATGTAATATTTGTGATGATAAAAATTCAAAATTTAGTTATTTAGGTAAATATGATAGAGGTGTTTTTTAATTGGACGAAAAAAAGCTGAAATTAATGAATGACGCTATTAGGGTTATTAGAAATTTTTGCAAGGATTTAGATATAGACTGTTCAAATGAACATTGTTCTTTTTCAGTTAATTGTCCAGTTCATACGATTGAACCACCATGTAATTGGATTAATTTAGAAAAAGAGGAGAATAGTAAAAAATGAGTAGAAAAATTTTATTTAGAGGTAAATTAATTAGCGATAGTGATAATCACAAGAAAAATCAATGGGTATATGGTAGTTATTTTAAAGATAGAAACAATATTAGTTATATATATAATAAAAAAGAAAATTATTTTTATATAGTAGATGCAGAAACAGTTAGTCAATATATTGGGAAAAAATATAATGGAGATATTGCTAGATTTGTTTCTATGTATGAAGGTGATATTGTATTTGATGCTGATGAATATTATGGTGTTCTTAAATACAACGAAAATAAGCATCAGTATTTTATATATTATGGTCGTATTCCAGAAGCTACTGATAATGTAAATTTTATTATTGTTGGCAATATTTGGGATAATCCAGAATTAGCAGAAAAAATCTCTTGAGCAAAAAGGAATAAAAAATGACATTTACTGATGAAGAAATGAAAAAATGTTTTCAAATATTAGACGAACTACTAGAAGAGTATAATATTCCAAATAAACTATCGCCTGATGGAATATCTAGGATTGATGGTATGACAGTTGAAGAATACTTTAAAAATCATGATTTATGGGAATGAGGAAATAATATGAAATTATTCATTCTAACCATTGCAAAAGAACAAACATATTATAGTTTTGATTTTGAAAAAGATATTTCTGTATACAAAAATATTTATACTGGTGTATTTAATAGTAGAAATAAAGCAGAAACTGTAGCAAAAAAATATTTAGATAGTAATAGTCCTTTTGATGTAAATATTTTTTATATTACAGAATGTGAATTAAATGATATTGCAGATATAAGTTAAGAATATATATCTTAATAAAAAAGGAGAATATACAATGAACAAATTACAACTAATTAATGAAAATGGAAAAATTTATGTAGATAGTCGTCAAGTGGCTGAAATGATTGGAAAGCGTCATGCAGATTTAATGCGTAGTATTGATGGTTATATAGAAATTTTAGGTCAAAACGCAAAATTGCGTTCTGATAATTTCTTCGTTAAATCGAGCTATCAAGCAGGAACTGGTAAAACTTATCCTTGTTACAAACTTACTCGCAAGGGTTGCGATATGGTCGCAAATAAGTTAACTGGTGAAAAAGGTGTATTATTTACTGCTGAATATGTAACCAGATTTGAAGAAATGGAAAAACAACTTAATCAAATTAGTGAAATTAAGATAACAGAATACCAACAAAAAGAATTAGAAATTAGAGAAAATGAAGCTAAAGCAAAAGTTGCTGAATTGTGGATAAAACTAGGGGATAGAACTAACATTCCAGAATATAGACAGATTACTGATAGCTATGCTTCGTTAGCTCTTGCTGGTAAGCCTGTGCTACCATTACCAGAAGTAAAAGAAAAGACTTATTCAGCTGGAGAAATCGGTAAAATTTTAGGAGTATCTGCAAATAAAATTGGTAGATTAGCGAATGAGTTTAATTTAAAAACAGAAAAATATGGCAAATACTTCTATGATAAATCACAGTATTCTAATAAAGAAGTTGAAAGTTTTAGATACTATAATAGTGCTATTAATGTATTTAAGGAGTTGTTGGCATAGTGTTTACCCATTTACACGTCCATAGCGACCATAGTTTATTTGATGGATACCAAACTATTGATGAAATATTAAATAGAGTTAAGGAGCTTGGACAAGAAGCTGTTGCAATAACAGAACATGGGACAATGGCAAGTATAATTGAATTTCACAAGAAAACTTTAGAACAGGATATTAAGCCTATTATTGGTTGTGAGTTCTATTTTTGTGAAGATAAATTTATAAAAGATAGAGCATTTACACACCATCTTATTTTACTTGCCAAAAATGAAACAGGTTATATGAACCTAAAAAGATTAAATAAGATTGCATTTAATAAAGATGATGGGCATTTCTATTTTAAGCCTAGAATAGACTCTAAAGAATTAACGGAATATTCAGACGGATTAATTTGTTTAAGTGCTTGCTTAGCATCTATAATCAACACCGAAGATGGAGAAAAATGGGTGCAATATTTTAAAAATATTTTTGGTGATGATTTTTATTTAGAGGTGCAACCACACCCTATTGATGAACAAAAAGAATATAATTTTAAATTATTATCTTATTGTGCAAGGTATAAAGTTAAAGCTGTTGTTACAACAGATGCACATTATTCTAAAAAAGAGGATGCTGTATGGCATAAAAAATGGATAGGATTAAAAAAAGAAGAATACTATACCACTGATACGAACTACCTATGGAGCGAAGATGAATTATTAAATTCTAATTTTCTTCCACAAAATATTACAAGAGAATTGATTAAAAACACACAAGAAGTTACCAATAAAATTGAAGTATATAATTTAGCCCCTGCTGGTAATCATTTCCCAACCTATCCAATAAATGACGCTTGCGAAAAAATAAAAGAAATCTGTAGAGGTGTATGGAAGGATAAAGTTCCACAAGGACATTATAAAGAATATGGGGATAGATTTTTGTATGAGTTATCTATGCTTGAAAAATGTGGATATACAAATTATCTACTATTAACATGGGATTTCCTTAACTGGTGTAAAGAAAAGAAGGTTCTTACTGGTGTTGGTCGTGGGTGTTCTATTAAAGGGACAAAAGTGTTATTAAAAAATGGTTTTGAAAAAAATATAGAAGATGTGGTAGTTGGTGATGTGGTAGTTGGACATTCTGGCAATTTTAGAAAAGTTATAGACACAATGAAATATGACATAGATGAGCCATTATGTAAAATTACTGTTGGTGGAAATGAACCAATGACTTTTACTTGTGACCATAAAATATTAGCACATAAGAGAGTTTTGTGTAAGAGCTACAAAGGAACACCAAAAGAGAGAAAATGGGAAAAAGTAGAAGGTGAACCATCATGGATTGAAATGAAAGACCTATCACCTAATGATATTGTTTATTATCCAATAGTGAAAGAACAAAAGGGAATAAAAGTTATAGATACGACCAAATATGTACCTGTTAATTATTATGATGACAAGTATATATATTATGGTTATTCAAAAGAGAAAAAATTTTTGAGATTTATTACTGTAGATGAAGATTTTTGTCGTTTAGTTGGGTATGTTGTTGGAAATGGTTATGCAAATGAAGGAACGTCAACTAAGTACAGTTATCGTTTTGGAGTTAGTTTTCCTTTTAAACATCTTGATTATGCGGAAGATTTTGAAAGGATTATGAAAAATAAGTTTGGTGTTACAGTATATTGGAATTGGAACAAACGTTATACTTGTGTAGATATTGTTGCTTCATTAAAACCTCTTTCTTATTTATTTGCATCATTGTGTGGTAAACACGCTATAAATAAACATATACCAATAGATGTTGTAGGCATGAATAAAGAGAATGTGTGTTCGGTTATTTGTGGATTAATGAGAACTGATGGACATATCGGGCGATATAAAAATAGGCTTGAGTGTAAATATTCTACAACCTCAAAAGTATTATATAATCAAGTAAAAATGTTGTTTACTTTTATTGGATTACATTGCAATAATTTTAGAGCAAGAGCTTCTCGTTCTAATTGGAATGATGAATTGGTTGTAAAAACTAACACACAAGGAGCAAACATAGTAGCAGAAATCAAAAAAAATAAATTTGATAATGTAACGATTGATTATGATAAATGTTATGACTTTCAATATGTTAGAAAAGTTGAATTTTTACCAAAAACAAAAACTACAGTATACGACATAACAACAGAAGAAGACCATAGTTACGTTGCCAATGGTAGTATTGTTCACAATAGCGTAGGAGGAAGTGTAGTTGCTTGGCTTCTTGGTATTCACCATGTAGACCCTATAAAGTATAATCTCTTATTTGAACGTTTTTGTAATCCAGAACGTGTTTCCGCGCCAGATATAGATAATGATCTACAAACTTCTCGTAGAGGTGAAGCAATAGATTATTTGATAAAAAAGTATGGAAATGTAATGAAAATAAGATCATATTCTTATCTTGGGAATAAAGCTGCTATTAAACGTGCAGGGCAAGTTTTAGGAATTGATACTACTGTTGTAAATGATATTACCAAACAAATTAAAGAAATAGATGATATTATGAACGTAAAAGCTAAAGTTAATAAAGAAGAGCTTATAACCACAGCTAAACATTTTTATGGTAGAATTGGTGCTTTTGGTAGTCATGCTTCAGCAATTTTAATAACACCAGATGATACAATTAACTATACTCCAATCGAATATCAAAGTATATCTGATGAATCACTTGATGGTGAAAAAATATGGACACAAGTTGCTTCTGGTGATTTCCATGATTTAGAAAATTTTGGATTGATGAAGTTAGATGTTCTAGGGCTAAATACTTTAGATGTCATTGATAATACTTTAAAACAAATAAAAGATAAAATTGATATTTTTAATTTGGATATAAACGATAAAAAAGTATTTAAATTATATCAAAATGTTGATTTATTAGGCTGTTTTCAAATGGACTCTCCAGGTATGCAAAAATTAGCTAAAGACATGAAAGTAAATTGTTTTGAAAATGTTATTGCTTTAGTTGCATTATTTAGACCAGGACCGCTAGGAAGTGGTTTAGTTTATTCGTATATAAATGGTAAAAATGGTGGAAGAATAGTTTACCTTTGTAAAGAAATAGAAGAAGTTTTAAGTCCTACTTATAATGTTATTGTATATCAAGAACAAGTAATGTTACTTGCACAAAAATTAGCAGGATATACATTAGGACAAGCCGATATGTTGAGAAAAATTATTGGTAGAAAAGAAGAAGATAAAATTGAAAAAGCAACTCAAGATTTTAAAGAATCCGTAATCAAGCATGGGTTTAGCAAAGAGATTGCCGAATATATTGGTAATCAAATAAAAGCTGCTGGTAGATATATTTTTAATAAATCTCATGCTACTGCATATGGATATTTGAGTTATATTACAGCATATTTAAAAGTCTATTACCCTAAAGAATTTATGTGTGCTTTAATTAATTCAAAAAAAGACCAGAAAGATGTTGTACCTTATATGGAAGAATGTAAACGACTTGATATTAAAATATTACCACCAGATTTACGCAAAGGAAATCTAAAATGGCAAGTTGAAAAAGAAGGTATTAGAGTTGGTTTAACTTATATTCGTAATGTTGGTTCACAGGTTGATATTATCCATTACAAAGATTATCAAGATGTGGTTGAGCATAACAATAAAAAGATTACTGAAGGTTTAATCAAAGCTGGTGCTATGGATTTCTTGAATATACCTAGAGGGAAAATGCTTATGCAGTTAGTTTCCATGCAGGACTTTTTAAAGAGAAAGAATACTTGCAAACAAAAAGTAGATGAAAATTCTCTAGCACTCGAAAATGCTAAACTAAAAAATGATGCTAAAGAAATTAGAAAATATGAGCGGCAATTAGCATCATGGAAAGAAAAGTTAGAAAAATGTACCTTAGAAGAAACTACAGATTGGCAAGAAGTATCTAATTGTCAATTAGAGAATGAGGTGCTAAAGTTTACTTTTTCAGAAGTGCCACGAGTAAAAGATGCTACGATTAAACAAATAAAATTGCATAAGGATAAAAAAGGAAAAGAAATGGCTTTTGTTGTGTTTATAACTAATTATAGAGAATATAATTGCACTGTATTTGCAAGACAATGGAAAACATGGAAAGATGATTTCTCTATAGGTGCTAAATGTAAAATAGCGTGTGCTAACACCCAAAATCCAATTCTTGATGATTTTTGTATTAATGTAAAATAAAAAGCTCTCTATAGCTTTGTTATAAACTGTAGAGAGCCTTCAAAGGAGGAATTTATATTGAATTTTGATGAGTTTAATTTAAATGATGAAGTTTATACACCAGATGAAGTAGCAACTTTACTAAAAATACCTAAAAGTACAGTTGGTTATTTATTGAGAAATGGGGAAATGAGAGGAACTAAAGTTGGCAGACAATGGAGAATAACAAAGAAAAATTTAGAAATTTACTTAGATGACAATACTATTATTTAAAAATAGGTAGCACTTTGTAGCACTTTTGTATAAAAATAACACTACAAAGTGTTTATACATAAAGGACTTCGTTAAAAGTATTAAATCTATATTAAGATTTTATAAAAAAGAACTACTTAAAAAGTAGTTCTTTTAAATTTATTAATAATATATGAATTAGAAATAAAATTCCATTTGTGCACGGAAGATATCTACATCTTGTCTACCTTCTGTACTTGTTGCATTTACTTGT
>ENA-UERT01000677-UERT01000677.1-human-gut-metagenome-genome-assembly--contig:-NODE-677-length-26301-cov-20.845981_pt1 | contig 26301 bp, 18 predicted proteins | sample MGYA00242996_ERZ507997 | MGnify/ENA primary metagenome ERZ507997 (study PRJEB26167, sample SAMN06115458) | human gut metagenome | host: Homo sapiens | place: China:Neimenggu | collected 2014-11-07... | reverse complement strand
GACCGAAACGGCGCTGACGGGCTTTCCGGCGCTGAGGGCGTCAAGATCCGCGTCGGCAATCCATGACGTCACGACTTCCGGCGCGCGGGTCCCCTGCTTTTTGCCGAGATACTCAAGCTGCATGGCGTAGCCGAGTTCCTCGCCGATCTGCTTGGCGCGCTCTTCCGGCGATTGGGCGGGCGCTTCCTGCGGCTTCACCGGAGCCTTTCCGGCAAGGGACTGCTTCACGCTCGAAACCAGCGCAGAGGACAGGCCCGTGGCGGCCTTGGCGAAAGAGGCGCTGCCCTTGGCGGCGTCCGTGGCCTGAATCGGGATGTACGCGCTTTTCCCGCCGGGCACGGCGGACAACGTGGTGTAGGCTTTGGCGGCGTAGTCGATGTTGCCCTTTCCGGCGGGCGTGCGGACGTGCGCCACCACCAGCCGGATGTTGCGGGAGGCCGCAAGGTCGGCCAGTTCCTGCACGTCGAGGCTTGTGGAGGCGTTGGCGTCGCTCAGAGGCAGCGGCCCGGCGTCCGTGATCAGGAGCAGCACCCGGTTGGCGTAAGGCTGCCAGTTCAGCTGATCGAGCGCGGACTTGACCCCGGCGAGGGAATCCTCGTTGAAGGAGTGGCTGGATGCCTTGGCTTCCTCAAGCCCGCTGAGGGCCTTTTCCAGTTCGTCGCGTTTGGTGGCGTCGCGGAAATCGCTGACGACCTTGGTAACGTATTCGAGCTTTGGCGACGCCTTCGTGCTGTTGCGGAAGGCCACGATGCCGAAGGAAACCTTGTCGTCCAGCTTGTCCTTGGCGACGGAGTCGAAAATGGCCCGCACCACGTTGAGGCTCTGGTCGATGTAGGGTTTCATGGAAATGGTCGTGTCGATGACCATTGCGATGCCCGTGCGCGGGACGCCGTCGTCCTTGGCGTCTTTTGGGGCGTTGGCGTCTGGCTTGTCCCCGGCGCTGCCGGGATCGATGGAGGCGACTTCAAGGAGCTTGGTCCCCTCGAACGGCGTGTCCACTTTCAGGATGGGCATCAGGTAGAAGCGGTTGCGCGAGACGGCACCCTGCGCGTCGTCGGGCTCCACGGCGAGGATGGGCAGATCCGCCGGGGCGTCGCCCTGTTGCGCGGCCTTGGCTTCGGCGCGGAGCTTCGAAAGGCTGCCCGGCAGGTCTTCCGCCTGGCAGACATCCATGATGGCCTTGTGGTCCTTGAAGAACAGGACGGGCTGGCGCTGTGAGCGGTCGGTGAAAAGCAGGGTAAGGGCCTGGTTCCATGCGGTGGTGTCCGTGGCCTTTATCCAGCCGTCGGGCTTTGTGGTGGACGCGCCGACCTCAAGCCAGTTCCCGTCGCGGGTGTACACATAAAACACGCTGAACGGGCGCACGGCCTTTTGGATGACGGTGGAGCCTTCCCCTTGCCCGGCGTACAGGCTCGCGCCGGGATGGGTGATCACCCGCTGGTACAGGGTTTTCTTGCCTTCCATCAGCAACGGCGTGCGATCCGCCGCGTCCGCCGCCGGCGTCCAGCCCGCGAGGAGCGTAAGCGCCGTCAGTATGGCGATGAGGATTCGTTTCATGGGATTCTCCTGTCGGGATAATGCGTTCGGAGGCTGAGGCATGACGCCCCGGCTAACGTGAAGACTTTTTGCAGTAAAAGGCGTCTGGCATTGAAGGAAAGGAGGCGTCTTCGGGAAACTGCCGCCAAGGTGAAGGCTGCCGCGCTCACGTGATCGCCATGTGCCCCGTTGAGAAACGCCTTTGGAGAGGATGGGGTGGACTGCGCGCTGGCAGGTTTGGGGAGGAGAAGGAAAAACTTTTTTTAAAAAGGGTTTCCTTCCCCTCCCCAATATTCTCTCTACTTCAACGCATCCAGCCGCTGCTGGGCTTCGGCGGCTCCGGCTGCGAGGGCTTTCTTGTAACAGTCGTTGGCCATATCGGTGTCCTTTTGGATGGTCCCGCGCTGGGGCTGCTTCGGAGAATAGAAGTCGCCGAGCATGAGCAGGGCCTGCGCATTGCCTTTCTTGGCGAGCTCGTCGGCGATCAGGAATGCGCCGTCCTGCGCCTTGACGTCGTCCGCAGCGGCGAAGAGCTGCTGCGCGAGGGCCATAGCCGTGTCCGGCTCCACCTTGCGCTTGAGCGCGTCGCGGGCGACCTGCAACCCCTTGGGGCCCTTGATGTCATCGGGGGCGTATTTCACGGGCGCTTCCTGACCCGGGGGCAGATCCGCCGCCTCATGCTTTAGGACTTCGGCGGGCTTTTCCTCCAGCGTCGTGTCCGTTTTGGGCAGGACCCGCGTATAGATGAAGTATCCGGCCCCGGCAAGCAGAATTACCGTAAGGATAGCAAAGATGATGTTCAGGATAAGGCTTTTATAGCTTTTGGGGCGTTCCTTCAGATTCAGCAGTTCGCTGGCCGGGACCGCCGAGCCGGGTTTCCCATCGAAGGAGAGCGACGTTGGCGCTGGGCCGGTTTCCATTTCCGGCATGGGCAGGGGCTCGCGCCCTGCGGAAGGCGCGGCTTTTGGGGCAAGCTCCAGATCGGGCAGGAGGCTCGGATCGCGCGAATAGACGATCCGGTTGATGCTGAGGCCTCCCTGCCATACATGCTCGGCGTCCGTGAACAGCACCACCTGATAAATGGCCTGCAATTCGAGGCTGTCCACAACGGCGGGGCCTACCGACAGGCTCAGGATTTCGCCCGAGGGGGCGACGGCGTCGGGCACGAGATGGGCGTCGCCGGGCTGCCAGCCGTTGGGGCCGAGGCTCATGCCGTTGGACGGATCCTTGATCATGTAGAGAAGCGTGTTGGGAGCCGCGGAAAAACCGGGGCAGGAGGCCAGAATGAGGCCGTAGCCCGGCCCCTTGGCCTTGTCAGGTTCGAAACGGAGTGCACAGCGAAACGTCATGTCAGTTGTCCTGCGTGAAAACGGAAGGGTTCAGGTTGTTGATGAGTCGTCCGAGGCGGGCGTTCTGCTCCGGATCGAAGGTCTGCCCGCCTTCGTAGTCTGCGTTGCCTTCGATGAGGTGCATGAGCGCCGCCAGCCAATCGGTATAGTATTGCCTGTCAAATGCAAGGGGTTCGGCGGCAAGGGCGGGATACCCTTCCGGATCGGGCTGTTGCCCGAAGAGGGTACGGGTGCGCCCGGCAAGCTGGATGGTGCGCTTGGCCTCGGGGACGGACGCGGGGTTGAAGCCGAGCCAGTCCACGAAGGCGCTGATGCAATAGGCGGCCATGCTGGCCTGCCGCCAGATGAGCTTGTCGCGCCGGATATTGCGGTAGCCGGACACGTCGCGCACGGCCTGCGCCATGTCTTTTTCGAGGCCGAGGCGGGACATGCCCTGGATGATCTCATGGACAAGCTGCCCGAAATCTTCGGCTTCAAGGCCGAAGTACCGTTGGCGGACGGGATCGGCGGCGAGGGCGTTGAGCTGTTCGATCCACGCGCCGACGACGAGTTCCGCGAACGCGCCCGCCTCGTCCAGCGGCTGCGGGGCGGCTTCGGGCGTCTCGGCGGAGGCGGGCACCGGCGGGGCCATGTCGCCGAACAGGTCGTCCATGATGTCCTGCGCGCTGGCGGCGCTGCCCACGCTCGGCTGCGGCACGGGAGCCTGTTCGTTCTCGCGCATGAGCCGGTTTTCGACCTGATAATAGAGGGCGTACAGTTCGTGATCCCGCATGAGCATGGCCCGGAGCAGCTCCCCGAACCGCTGGTTCTGGGCCGTAAGGGCGAGGCTGCGGGCCAGACGCATACCGAGCTGGCGCTGCTGCTCGCGCAGGGCTGCCTTGTCGTCGATGCGGTGGAAGCGGCGCAGGTGCTCGACGAAGGGGCGCAGGTTGTCGGCCACGCGGTCCGCGACCTGACGCCGCTTGATCGCCGGATCGCATACCGGGCGCAGCTGGCGGCGCAGGAAGGCCACGCCGCCGTCGTTGAGAGTGAACGCGGCGTTCCATGCGGCTTCGGGATCGGCAAAATGGCGGCGCACTTCGGGCGTATTCAGGAACTTGGCCTTCATGTCCGACACATAGGCTTCCTGTTCGGGACGGATGCCGGTTTCGCGGTCGCCGTCGAACGCAATGACCGCTTCCCAGCGGAATTTGGGATTGCGGAGCCAGTAGGTATTGTTGAACGGCTGGTCGGGCGTCCACTGTTCGGGCCAGTCATGCTGTTTGCCAAAAAAGTCGAGGAGCGAGGCGTGCAGGCGGTTGGACCAGCGGGTTTCGTCGTCCACCGCGCCTTTTTTCTTCTCGAATTCCATGTCGAACTTGGTGAGCACGAGGAACAGCGTGGTGTGTCGGCCCTGCCTGAGTTCGGGCGTCTTTCCTGCGGCGTCGGACACCCAGTCGTTGATGACGGCGGGCAGATCCTGCACTTCCTGATTGCTCGGGCCGATGCACAGGAGCATACTGGTCAGTTCGAGATCGGTCTTGTAGCGCTCGAAGAGGTAGGCCACCTTGCCGCGCAGGAAGAACTGGCGGATTTGATCGGGCTTGGCGAGTTCGCGGGCCACGTCGTCGGTCTTGAGGCGCGAGCGGTAGCCGGGGAAGTCGAGCAGGTCGGTGTGTTCGAAAAAATCGTCCGGCTTGTGGCGCATGGTGATGGCCAGTTCCGCCGTGAGCGCGGCGATTTCAGATCGGCCCGCCGCGACCCGGCGTCCGTCCTTCGTGACCAATTCGAGGCTGTCCGCGCCCTCTGTCTCTCCAAGGCCGCGCAGCGTTTCCACGTCGATGATGCTGGTTTCGCGGGGGAGCAGGGCTTCCTTGCCGCAAAACGCCTCATCGGGATAGCCGAGCGCGTCGAGCACCCCGCTCAGGCGCAGGTAGAGCGCCGTAAACGGTTTGGCCTCGTCCCACAGGATTTCGAACAGCGCGGCGCGATCTTCGGGTGCGAGGCGTCCGGCGGCGTGGATGGCCTTGGGCCAGTACAGGTGCTCAAGCCTCTGGACCACGGCGGTGGCCCGGAAATTCCGGGTGACGTATTCCTTCAGGTCTATCATATCGTCTTCGCTGAAGGAGGCCCGCCACGGTTCGCCTTTGGCCTTTTTCGCCAGTGCGTCCACGCGGGCGGCGAGGGCGTCCTCGTCGGGCGGGGTGAGGTGGCGGCAGTCGGCGTAGTAGGTATTCGTCAGGATTTTGACGATATCCAGTTCGGACAGCAGGCGCAGTTTCACGGGAAACATGGCCGGGGCGCCGCTCGGCGTCAGGGTGAAGCGCGTGACGAGGCCCGTGGACTCCTTGCCGCCCGCCGGGTTGATGTCCTGAATGAAATCGGCGGATTCGTCGCCGAGTGCCGTAAGCAGCGAGCCGTCGGCATCCTGCGCCAGCGCCGAGATGAGGTAGGACTTTCCGGACTGGCTCGGGCCGAACACGCCCACGCACATTTTCCGCGCGGCGGTGGCGGCTTCCTTGCGCAGGGCACGGGCGAGCCGGTTGCTCTCGCGCAGGAGCGCCTCGCCGGAGGAGCCTGCGGCCTGCGGGTTTGCCCTGACCCATTCGTCAACGCCGGCGAGCGTTTTGATGCCCGCTTCGCACTGTTCGACAAGTTTTTGATCGTCTATGGTCATAAGAGGAATGCCTCCCGGCGGGCTGGGGAAAATCGCTCTGCGTGCGATGCCCGTAAGGCTCGCAAGCTCGTCCAACGGTCTCGGCGTCGCCGCCCTTTGGGTCGAATTCCCCCTAGACCCCCTCAGAGTGGCGGCGCAGTGCTTCATGCCGAAACCCTTCGCTTTTTCAGCGCAAAACACTGTGCCGCCGTTCCGAGCGAGTCAGTCGTGCCCCTTTTTCATGTCGTGGAACGGCAAGAGGCCGCCCCTTGTTTTTCTTCACGCGGAACCGGAGGCTTCCGTCAGGGAACAATCCTCTGCGGCTCCGGTTGTTTTTCATGCGAAACCGGGAAACTTTGCCAAGAGACAGTCCGCCGCGGCTCCGCAACCGTTTCCCCGCCCCCTCCAGCCTTCCGCCTTTCTACAAAATGTTAAAGACGCCCGTATCAAGCCAGTAGCCCTCGTCGGCGGGGAGGGTCTGAAGACGGATTTCGAGGTCGCGGGGATTGACCGGGGTGCCGTCCACGGCTTCAATTTCATTGACGGCGAGTTCCCCCTCGTCCCGTGACGCCGCGTTGGGCGCGTCCGCAAGATCCGCCACCGTGAAGGCGAGCTTCACCGTATAGGGCAGACGGTTCCGGGCGTTGTTCCGCGCGGCGGGCGAGGCGAAATCCATCATGTAGAAGCGGGTGGTCGTCCAGCGCTCGGCCTCAATCTGCCGGAAGCCGATGGGGATTGGGCCGGAGAATTGGATGGCCTTGTGCAGCTCGCCGCCGGAGGGATTGTCCGTATCCGCTTCGAACCAGACCTGCGCCTGCCGGATCTGGCCGCCCGCGTCCATCGCGCCGATGAACCGGGCCGTGGACTTGAGGAACAGCGATCCCGTATCAAAGGAAAAGCCTTCGAGATGGCCTTCGGACAGGGCGCAGAGGATGGCCCCGACCACCACGGTCGTCTTGGGATCGGTGATCTCGCCCCGGTTGTCGGCAAAGGGGTACCAGCTTCCCACCCGGAAATCGCGCATGGGGATGATGCGGTCCGCCGGGACGGGGAGCTTGGCGAAGAAACTGGAAATGATCGCGTGCCATTTGGAAGGCCGACCGGTGAGCAGGAGCAGGTCGCAGTTGTAGGCGTGGATGACCTCGCACAGGTTGGCGAGGATCTGGCCGAGCGTGTTGCTGATGGTCCTGTCGATGGCCCGGGGATCGATGCGCAGGGCCACATCCATGAGGCTGAACGGCTTTCCGGTCTGGCGCTCCACGGTTTCGTTGACGTACTGGATGAGTGCGGCGGAAGGCTGTTCCGGCAGGCCTTCCGTTTCGGGAGACGCGTGATCGGATTCCTGCGGGGCGTGCTCGGGCCGGAAGAACGCGGACAGCTTGCGTTCCTGCACGCCGCCCACGAGCAGATCCGCCTGTTCGTAGCCTTCAAGCATCCGGGTGACGACCGGGCCGGCGATCTGGCGGGCGAACTGGGTGCGCAGGGCCCGGTTGCGCTGCGAGCCGCCCACGGTATCCCGCCCGAAAAGCTGGCCGAGGAGGTTGCGGGGATCGGAAAGGCCCGTGGCCTGACCGATGCAGGGCAGGACGTGCTGTTCGACGATCTCGCGGATCACGTCGTCGCCCGCGATGTTGAAGCCGTCGCGGAATGCCATGTGCGGCTTGATGCGGGCGGCGGTGGCCTCATCCCCGGTGACGGCGAAGGTGGTGATGCTCAGATCGATGGTTCCGCCGCCGATGTCCACGTTGGCGATGCGCAGGGAGGGCGCGTCCGCGCCGCGTTTGCGGCCCATGAGCGCGAAGAAGTGGCGGGCGTCGCCCTGAAACTTTTCGGTGATCTCGTTGTAGAGGTAGACGAGCTGGGTGCAGGTGGCCTCATCCCAGCTGCAACGGACCTCAGGGCTGACCCGGTAGTCCGGGCGGGTGTCCCGCATCCCCTGTTTGGTCGTATACCACTGCCCCCATCCGAGGGTTTCCCAGATCATGCGCACTGCCCACGTCACCCAGCGGCGGTAGATCCGCTGTTCGGCGATGGGCATGGCGCTCGGCACGGTGAAGATGATCCGCTTGAGGCGGCGGGGCACGTCGGGCTGTTCGCGTTCGCCGCGCTGGGCCGGGGAGTTGATGGTGGCGAGCGCGTGCATGATGATCTCGCTGAGGAGGAACATCATGGTCGAGCTGCGGGTGAAATGGGCCTCGAACGCCACTTCGGGCTGCTGGGTGCGCAGGATTTTGGGGCGCGGGGAGAGGCCCGGATCGTCGAAGCAGCACAACGGCGTGCCTTCGCGGTTGATCTGCTGGATGAACACGCCCCGGGTGACGGGCGGCTCCAACTCGGAGCCTGTGCCCCACGCGTTGAAGCGCCATTGCTGGGCGCGGGGGGACTCGTCCCACAGGTAGCGTTTGGGGCTGGACATGCCGGTATTGCCTTCCGCGCCCACGGAATGCTGGGCGAGCCGGGCGGCTTCGGGGCCGACGCGCACCACCGAGGGCCAGACAAAGGCCGGGGTGCTGCGGCCCGAGCGGGCGCTCAGGCGCGGATTGCCGAAGGTGGCTTCCGCGAACTCGATGCGCGTGGCGAAGGGGCCGGTATAGGTGCGATCCGGCTGGCTCAGATCCCGGATCTGGAGCAGGTAGCTGTCGTTCAGGTTGGTCTGGCGCTGGGGGAGGGTTTCCACGAGCATCCCGGTGGAGCGGGAGTTGCCGAGATCGAGCACGAGATCCACGTCCACGGGCGTCAGGTGGGCGGGGTCCACCACGCGCACGGTGGGGACGGTTCCGCTTGCGGCGAGCGCCTCAAGGAGCGTCAGGTACGTGGCGAGGTGCTCCATGATGAACGGCGTATTCTCGCGCCATGTGGTCCGCCCGTTGTGGCGCGCGGTCTGGTGGGCATCGTAGATTTCGGCGATCCATTCGTCGACCCACAGCGTATTGAGGAACCACGCGTTGTCGCGGCTTTTGGGCGAAAGTGCGAAACGGGCGTTCTCCGCCACGTCGTCGTCGCACAGGGCGAAATACTGGCCCGTGGGCTGTTCGCGCTCCTCAATGGTCGTATCGAACAGGAAGGTCAGGCGGTAAGCGCCGTCGGAATCCTCGCGGCTGACGTGCAGGCGGGCCCAGTTGCTCGGCCCCTTTTCGCATTTGAACGCGCCGTCCTTCCATTGCTCGTTGGAGAGCCGCAGGAAGGGCACGGGAACCCAGCGCCCCGTGAACGCTTCAAGAGCCCGGTTCGCGTCGATCTTGTAGTCGTAGTCGCCGGGCTGCCCGGTGTCGTCCAGCGGCACGGGGACAAGCTCCACTTGCCTGCGGGCCGAGGCGATGGCCGATTCCCCGGTTTGCGGGATTTCACGGAAATACGCCCAGAACCTGCCGAGGCTCTTCGCGTCGAGGCGGCAATCCAGAAACTGCGGGCAGCCGCCCGGTATGATGCTCACTGCTGACGTGTAGTTCATAGGGAGTCCTTACAAATGGGGGCGAGGAGGGGAATCTTTCCGGGGAAAGCGGAACATCCCCCACCTTTCCCCTTACCGCCCTCTCGAAACTTCACCGCGTTCCCAAAAAAGGCTTTCGGAAGCCGAAGGCGGGCAGGGCGGTATGAAAAAATGTCCGCGTGGCGTCCGTATCCCGGAGCCGCGCCGTAAAAGTTTCTCCTATGCGTCCCGGAATGGCAACCTGTTGCGCTGAGAAATGGGCGGCCTTTCATTCTTTGTACCCAGCCTTTCAATGAAACTTTTCTCAGGGAACGCTGGGAATATGGATTCAATAAACACAAAAGTCTTTGGAAAAGGAGGGATGGGGTTTGGGGAAGGGAGGGAAAAGCTTTTCTTCAGAAAAGTTTTCCCTCCCTTCCCCAATGCCTTTGTGCCGTCTAATCCCTGAAAAACTTCGCGCTCCACGGGGAGTTGTCGCCCTTGTTGCGGCCGTAGCACATGGCGTCGTTGCCCGCGCCGGGGCTGCAATCGATGCGGAGGCCGTTGAAACTGCCCCGTGAATTGCGGCTGGTGGCGTCTCCGGTGTCGATGTGCAGCCTGCCGTTCTGCATCTGCGCGTCGGCCCGGCCCGTGTAGGTCTTGCCCTGGCGGTCGATGATGGTGATCTGCCCCTTGCCGTTCTTGCCGAAGCAGAAGCGGACCTTGATCGGGTTGCCCCGCGTGTCCGAAAGCCCGGTGCGGCAGTTCCAGCAGCCGTCGAGGAAGTCCATCGACTTGTCGTCCTTGTCCGGCAACTTCATGGGATCGCCCTTCTTCGGGGTTTCCTTGGGGGGTTCCGGCTTGGGCTCTTCCTTCTTCGGCGCGGGCTGTTCTTTCTTGGGTTCCGGTTTGGGCTCGGGCTTCGGCTCCTCCTTGGGAATGGTGGTCAGATCGCCGAGCAGATCGCCCAGATCCTTGGGCGGCTCGGCGGGCGTTTCCACTTTGGGTTCCTCGACGGCTGGCGGCGCGGGAGGCTGGCAGGCTTCGGCACGCTTCTGGGCCGCTTGGCGCAAAACTTCGAGTTCGGCGCGCAAAGCCGTCAAATCCGCTTCGGACGGGCCGGGGTCCGCTGGCTGCACGGCAGGCTGAGGGGTTTCAACGGCGGGCGTCCTCGCGCACCCTGCGGGCAGGGGGAGGGGAGGGACCCACGGGAAGAGGAAGTGCAGGCCCCAGAACAGCAACAGTGCGAGGAGCAGGCCGAGCAGGAGCATGAGGAGCTTTTTCCACCACGGCTCGCCTTCCACCACAACCGTGGGCGGGAGCGGGGCGACGATGGGGCGTTCCGTCACTTCGCCTTCGCGGACGATGCGATCCGGATCGCCGGATGCGCCGCTGGCGAGAGGCGTTTGCGGCTCGGGGGAGAACGGCGTGGCTCCCATTGCATAGATGCCTTCCTGCGCCGTGGAGGAAGAAAGGGCCATGCCCCAGCAGACCAGCACGGGCTGCGGCGGGCTTGCGGGCTCGCCCGAGGGGAGGGAGGCGTACAGGCATTCCTGCGTGGGGAAACGGGTAGCCAGATGCAGCATGGTGCCGCACAGGCTTTTATAGGGATCGCTGTCCGTCTGAAGGCTGGCGGCCAGCTCTTCAATATCCGAAAGGAGGCCCTGCAACCGCGTTTTAACGGCTTCCTGCGTTTCTGCGGGAAGCTCGGCGAGGGGCTGCACGGGGCCCGACGTGTACCAGTCCACCGCCGTTCCCTGCGGGTCCATGAGCGGCTCGGCCAGCAGACGGGCGTGGGCTTCCCCGAGATGGGTCCGCAGCAGCCCGCTCAGCTGGGCGTGGCAGGCATAGACCTGCGAGCCCTGGAACGCCAGTGCGCGGTAATCCCCCTTCCGGGTGGAGAGAATGAAATATCCGGCCATATCTGACTATCCTTGTTCAGGAACGGTTCATTGGTGTTCGGTGAAGGGGATGTCCTTCTCGCGCAGGAAGCCCATGATGGCGTCGCTGCCGAGCGCGGTCTGAGTCTGGCGGTTGGAGTCCGCGTCCAGCCTGATGAAGGTGTTGATGCCGATGACGTCGCCCTTCTCGTTGACCAGCGGGCCGCCGCTGTTGCCCTGCGAGACCACGGCGGAATGCACGATGTTGCGGGGCGAGGTCTGGAGGATGGCGTTGACCACGCCGTCGGTGAACACGACCTCGGGGACGGCGTTGAAGTCGCCCCTGAGGAGCCGCAGGTAGGCGGGGTCCTGTTCGGAAACGAGGGCGGGGAAGCCCCATGCGCTTACCTTGTCGGTCCGGTTGACGGTCGGGGACAACGGAAGGGCGGGAACCTGATCCCCTTCCACGAGCATCACCTTGATGACCGCGAAATCGTATCCCGGCGTACCGCTGCGCGCGACGACCATGCCCCGGCGTGCTCCGCGCAGGTTGGCGTTGGTCACCATCACCATATCGTCGATGGCGTTTGCCACGACGTGGCGGTTGGTCAGCACATGATCGGGATTGATGAAAAAGCCGGTCCCCTGCTGCGCGCCGCCGGGGACCGGCGCGAGAATGAGTACCGTACCTTGTTCGAGGCGCTGCGGGATGGTGAGCGTAGAGAGATCCACGGCCTTTGCCGGAACCGTGGCGTTGGCGGAAGGCAGGGGCGGGAGGGAGATGCCGGGGACCGTTTCCCCGGGCTGGTTTTCCGGAACGTCCTTGCCGGGGGTGGTTTCTCCGGCGTCCGGTTTCGCATCCGTCTTGCCGGCATTGCCGTCAAAGAAGGCTTTCAGCTCGCACGGCGTCAGTTCCAGCAAACCCTGCCAGAACGCTTTTTCGCGGAGCAGGTTGGCCCATTCCGCCTTGCGTGCCGCCTCTTCGGGGGACTCCGCCGCAACCGGGGGCGTTTCCGGGGCAACGGGCTGTTCCTGGGCCGTTTTTACGCAGGAACGCAGCAGGAAAAGCAGGAGTACGCCCAGCAGGATGCCGAGGAGCAGGGCTCCGAAGAGGCCCGCCTTGCTACGCCGGATGATGACGTTTCCCGCCGTTGCCCCGGCAATACCTGCGGCGGTTCCGGCCGCCGTTCCGGTCGCGCCCGCTGTTCTTGTTCCGGCGGAAGGGCCAGCCGCACGGCCCGCACCGGGAACGGCATTGCGTGCCGCCGTCCCGGCAACCGCTGCGGCGGAAGCTCCCGTTGCAGCCGTTGCCGCTCCAGTCACACCGGAGGGCGTTTCCCCGTTTTCCGGCTCGCCCCAGAGTATCGGGGCAGTGGCTTCGTCCGTGCCTTGCGGGAGCAGGCCCCAGTTGACGAGCACGGGATGGCCGTTGACGACGAAGACATTGTCCGCCGAAGGGATGAACAGCGCCTTGCGGAGCAGGACGCCGCCGGGCGTGTCGTCGAGATGGGGGGTGACGGCTTCCCGCGCCCGGCGCAGGGCAGCCCGCGCCTGTTCGGCTTCTCCCGCGTCGAGGCGGGAGAGGGGGGTGCCGACGCCTTCCAGCGGCGTATACCAGGAAATGGAGGCGTAGCCCGCCGGTGTGGCCTGCCCGGTAACGGGTTCGGCCCACAGGGTGCCGAACCGCCCAAGGCCGATTTTTTTCAGATAGGCCTGCAACGCTTCGTACTGCGAAGGGAGCGCGCCCTGTTCCGTATGCAGGGCGGCGAAAGCCGACGTATCCGAAGCCTGTATGAAATGAAGAGGATTACCCATAGTTGTACCTTCGGTGAAATGGCACGGAGGCGTTGGGGAAGGGAAGGAAAACTTTTATGTTATCGAATCCCTGCCCCTAACATTCCCTAAAGCAAGGGATCTTGGGAATGATGGATGTTTTAAAACGCAATGTTCCGGAAACTCCCGCCGAGCAGCCTTCCCCCTTCCCCCGATCCGTTCCCCACTAACCCTGAGCGAGCATCACCTTGTCCATCTGCAGCTGGATCTCGTCGAGATCCGACTTCACCGCGGTGAGCTGCGCCGTGGATTCCTTGTATGAGCCCACGCCGTTGGAAAGGTTCTGCAACTGGTCGCCCGTCTGCTTGCGCGTGACGGTTTTCGTGGCCTTGCTGGTCTTCTTGGATGTCGTGGCCACGGTCTGTACCGGGGGGATCGGGCGGCTGGCCTTCTTCGCCTCGACGGTCAGCACCTGCCGGTATTCGGCTTCGCGCTTGTCGGCCTCGCTGAGCGTGCTGCCCAGAATGGCGGACGCCTCGGCAAGCCCGCTCTTGATTTCGGCATAACGCTGATCGAGTTCGGCGCGGGTGATGCGCTTGGCCTTGTAGTCCTCAAGGGCGGCCCTGAACTTCGCGCTGTAGCAGTTGTAGGCCACCTGCCCGGCGGCGGTTACGCGGTTCAGGGAATTGACGTCGGCATTCAGGTCGCGGGCATAGCTGGCGAGGCGGACGCGGTCGTCCCTCTCGTTGTTGTACTTGGCGACGAGATAGCTCGCCCCGGCCCCGGCTCCCGCGCCGATGGCGGCCCCGGCCAGAGCGCCTTCCGCCTTCCCGGTCTGGCTCGCGCCGATGACCGCGCCGAGCAGGGCACCCATCGTCGTGCCCATGACCATTGTGGTGTTGAAGCTCTTTTCGGCGCTGCGCAGATCGGCGATGGGCTGGTAGCAGTCGGGATAGTAATGCACGTCCGTCGTCTGCGCGCCGTATTTGCTGGCGCAGCCCGTAGCCAGCAGGCTGCAAAGGCACGTCATGACGATGCAGTAAAGCGCTCCTTTCCGGGTGGTGAAGCTTCCCTTCATGCCTGTCTCCATGCGTTGCGGGTTATGTACAAAGAAAAATCTTTATTCATCAATGGTTCGGTGCCCGAAGTACTCGTCCCCTTCCGGCGTCAGTGCGATGTCGTTGGAGACGTGGTCGGTGACGCGGCAATAGCCGAAGTTCAGCCATTCGTCCACGACGTCGTTGAGCGTGGAATGAGAGAACCCCGCCTGTTCCGCTTCGTCCAGCAATTTGGGGAAGACTCCGGACGGAAGCGGCTTCGGGGCGTTTCTGAGCGCCTTTCTGAGCCATGATTCGGCGGATTGGAAATCGTGCACGGGGAATCCTTTCCGGGCCGGGCCCGGCATCTGTCGTATTTTTTGGGGAATGGTATGCCGTTTCACCAAAATCAGCAATGTGATGCCGTAAGGGGGGACGCCGGGGCGGTCGGGAGCGTGCCGCGTATGCATGGCCGCTTCCCGTATTTTCGTTTACGGCGTGACGGGAGGGACCCGGAGCGGGAAGTCGCCGGGCCGCCGTTCTTTTGCGAACGGGACAACGCGGCATGAAAACGTAAAGAGCCCGGGCAGGGCCCAGGCTCTTCGCGTGGAGGAGGCAACCGAGAGGAGATAGCGGAGAAGCGCAGAACGTGAAGGAGGCCGTTGGCCGGGAGGGGAACAGGGGAGGCCCCTGTTCCCTTCCCATGCTTCTTTATTGATCTTCAGGATCGTCCACGGAGGCGACGCAGAGGGCATTGTCCCCTTCGTAGGGTGCGCAGCCTTCGATGGCGATTTCGGAATCGCGGTCGCCGAGCGCGGCGGCACCGGGCATACGGAAGGCATTCACATCAATGCGCTCAATGGGCGTTTCTTCCTGCTTGCCGAGCTGCGGGACCCACTCGTAGGGCACGCGGTAGGCGCGGTAGACCATGTTCATGGGCAGCTTCTGGCCCCAGTAGGGCGAGATGAATTCCCAAACCAGCTCGTGATCCTTGGTGACTTCAAAGACGCGCCCGTCGGAGCCCTCGGTGATCAGGGTGTTGCCGTTGGGCAGGCGCTGCATACCGCTGATGAAGGGGCTGTAGAAACGGTTGCAGTCCATCGGGGCGAGGAAGCCCGCTTCGGTGGGGGTGTACTGCCATACGATTTTCATGGCCACGGGATCGATTTCCAGCACGCGGGAGTGGTCGCGCAGGGCGGCCTTCACGCCGGTGGGGGAACCGGGGTTGGGCACGTCGTAGCCGCCCCAGCCGCCGTTGTCGAAAATCAGGATATTGCCCTCTCCGGGCAGTCCGCGCGGGACCATGTGGCAGTGGTGCTGGCCGATGATCCAGCCGATGGCCTTGGCTTCGGGGCTGTTGTCGTAGTCGGGGCCGAGTTTCCAGACGATTTTCCCGGTAGCCTTGGAGATGATGAAAATGATGTTGGCTTCGCGGCCGTCCACGATGATGTTGTCGGGATGGAAGCGCTCGTCGCCCGCGTCATGCCATTTGTTCGGGCCGAGCACGGACATGGAGTTGATGTGCATCCAGTCGCCCATGCCTTCGGGCTGCGTCTGGCGGTAGTTGGGGTCGCGGGCGAGGGTGTTCTTGGGGCCTTCGCGGAAGCCCATTTCGTCGAAATGCTCGTTGCAGTGCCATTCCCATACGATGTCGCCGTCCCAGTCCACTTCGAGGATCACGTCGTCGAGGAGCTGCTTGTCGGAAATCTTGGGATTGCGGGCGTTGCGGTGCGCGAGGACGAGGGTGTTGCCGGAGTCGGTCTTGGGCTCCATGCCGGGCGCGTAGTAGCCGGTGGTGCTGCCTTCGCGCTGGTAGTCGTGGTGGCTGCGGGCCATCCAGCGGCCGGGGATGCCGGGATCTTCGATGTATTCGTTGCGGTCGAACTTCCAGACCACGTTTCCGTCCCAGTCAATCTGCACGAGATCGAGGCCGTCCTGCACGCCGTAGCGCCCGTCACGGGAGCCGCGCGAGGTCATGAGGTAGCCGCCGGGGAAAATCTTGTTCGGGAAGCCGTGCACGCCTTTCCAAACCTTGTTTTCGCGGCCGTTCATGTTCATGAGCACGGCGCCCACTTCCAGAGCCTGAAAGATCGTGAAGCCGTTCCAGCACTTTTCGGGATTATATACGGTGACGCCGGTAGGATAGATAGTCGGGTGACCCATGATGTCCTCCTGATTGGTTTCTCTCTTTCCATACATGAAAGAAGGTTTGGCGGATGTTGCCCCTGAATCGTTTCTCACGCCGATCCGTTCCCGTGGGGGGACTCCCCATCGTACGCCATTGGAGGAGAGAGGAGGGGCTTCGGGGGAATGGGAATGCTCCTTCTGAGAAATGCCCACCCCCCTGTATCCAGCTAGGCTATTTCTTCAAGCGACTTGCCGCCGGTGCGCTGGCCCCAGATGGCGATGACCACGGCGGGGACAAAGCAGAGGAAGCTGAAGATCCAGAACACGCCGTCGAAGCTGTACGCAGCGTAGGCCATCGGGATGAGCGGCTGGGCCGCGGCCACGGCGAGGCGGCCGGTGGAGCTGTGGAAGCCGGTGGCGGTGTTGCGCATACGGGTGGGGTAGGATTCGGCGGTGTACGAGAAGACCGTGAAGCCCATAGCCATGACGACCGCGGTGAGGACGACGCCGGTGAGGACGACGGGCCAGTAACCGGTCATATTGCCGAAGATGGGGCCAAGTACGGCGAGGATGATCAACATACACATGATCGGGATCTTGCGCCCGCCAAGGTCGGTGACGAAGGATGAGAAGAACAGCCCGGCGGGTACGCCGACGGAAATGATCGTCGTGGCCATGAGGCTGTCTTCAAGCGAGAACCCGTGCGCCTTGAGCAGGGTCGCGGTCCAGTTGGTCACGGTGAAGGTGGCGGGGTTGGTGAAGACCACGATGGCGAGCAGGACGAGGGTACGCTTGATGTACTGGCGGCGGAACATGCCGGTCAGCACTTCCATGACGGGGACCTTGGTCTGCACGTTCTTGGCGGCCTCGGAAAGGTCCACATGCTTGCCGGTGATTTCAAAGACGACCTGTTCCGCTTCTTCCAGCCTGCCGCGGGCCACGAGCCAGCGGGGGGATTCCTTGAGGTAGCGCAGGCCGACGAAGAAGGCGATGAGGCCGACGCCGCCGAAGTAGAAGATGAAGCGCCACGCTTCCTCGGCGAGGGGGATGATTGCGCGGCACATGACGCCGATGACCGGCACGGCGGAGAAACCCACGGCGGCCACGAGGTTCTGCCACTTGCCGCGTGATTCGGCGGGGGCCATTTCGGCGATGTAGGCCTGTGAGCAGACCATGAGGCAGAAAACGCCGAAGCCGGTCATGGAGCGGGCGATGACGAAGACGTGGAAGTTGTCCGTAAAGCCGTTCAGCACCGAGAAAAACGAGAATGTGGCGATGGAGATGAGGAAGGTCTTCCGGCGCCCGATGAAGTCGGAGATGACGCCTCCGAAGAAGCCGCCCGCGGTCATGCCGATGAAGTACCAGAGCGTGACCACGCCGATGTCGGACATCTGCAGGCCCCATGTGTGCATGAGCGCGGGGGCGATGAAGCCGAAGTTCCAGTTGTCCATCTGCTCGCAGAAGTAGGCCATCATGATGATGAAGAAGACGATTTTGTGGAAGCCGGTTACGGGCATTCCATCAAAATAGTTGTTGGGGATCTTCTTGACTGTAGATTGGCTCATAGTCGCTTCTCCAAAAGTCGATTATGTGCGAGAGTCTTCGATGCCGTTTTCCGTTTTCTTTATCCCGATTACATTGCAGGAAAGAATACGGCATTCGGCAATCATCGCTGTTTTAGCCTCAAAAGATACGAGGTTGAACAACTGCCTGTTACGATGCTGAGAGAAAAGGAAGAATGTCTTATACAGTAAAAACAATGGAACGTTTCTGGCCATTATCCTTTTTTTACATGTTCGGTACAGGCCTTTTCCGGATTGGCTGTATATGCAGAATACGAGAAACGCGAAACCGGAAATGTTACGAGCGCAGCATTTCACGAAAAAAGTGAAAAAAATTTCAACCTCGATACTCAAGTCGTCTTTTATTATTTAATGTACTATTATAATTTATTTTTTATGTCACGATACGAACGTATGGACTGCATAAAGAGATCTATGATGCCTGTCCGGTACAAAAAAATCGGGTCAGGAGAAACATATTTGCTTCTTGAAGCCCTTTTTTTCACATCGCCTGAACCCGTTGATAAGAAACGAAAAAAACAGGCAGAGGAGGCATGAGGCATGGGAGGGGCATCAACAGGCCCCCGCAAGTGGATGCCCCTCTCGTTCGCTTGTAACAGCGGAAACGGTGAAGGTATGGACATGGAGCGGTGGGGCGGGCGGCTTTTCGAATGAAGAAAGGCGGGCTGGAGGCTGGCCGGGGTTCAGGAAAGGAGTCGTTCCGGCCGGGAACGGAAAACAAGAAACCCCTTACGGAGATGAGTCCGTAAGGGGTTGAATTCGCTGGTGGGCGGTACAGGACTTGAACCTGTGGCATCCGCCTTGTAAGGGCGGCGCTCTACCAACTGAGCTAACCGCCCGTTCGTATGCAGCGCCTCTTATAGGGGAAAACAGGCCCGAAGTAAAGGGGCACGGAGTATTCTCAAAGCTCTCAGCGGATTGACGGACATCTGAGGCACGGTACTATGGCGGCATCCTTAACCTCCACCCTCCTTTGCCATGACCGCCGAACTGTCCTCCCGCATCCATACCGCCGCCGTAACCGCGCTGGCCTTCGTCTGTACGTATGTGCTGGCATTCTATTGGAATCTGGACAGGCCATTTTGGGCGGGGTTCACCGTGTTCGTGATCAGCCTGCCGAGCATCGGCCAGACCCTGCAAAAGGGCGTGCTGCGGATGTTCGGCACGATCGCCGGGGCTGTCGCCGCCCTTGTCCTGCTCGGGCTTTTCGCGCAAGAGCGTATGCTCCTTCTGTCCGTGCTGTCCCTCTATCTGTGCCTGATGCTCTATCTTATGCTGACCAGCGTTTACTATGGCTACGCGTTCTTTATTTCCTGCATCGTCACGCTGATCATCTGCCTCATGGCGGTTCACGAACCCCAGGATGCCTTTCATCTCTCCGTATACCGGGTTGAGGAAACACTGCTCGGTATCGGCGTGTATACCGTTGTAACACTTGTTTTTTCTCCAAGGACATCCATCAAGTCCCTGTATCGCGGCGTGCAGGATCTCATGGCGGGGCACAAGGCCCTTTTCGTCATGAACGAGGGGGCCGGAGCGGAAGGGCAGATGAGCCGCATGTATACGCAGTATGTCGGCATGAGGGAAATCCTCGATAAAGTTGGGCAGCTTGTCCCGGCCGTGCAACTGGAGACGTATCAGGTTTACCGTTACCGGGAACACTGGGAGCGCGCCGTCCGGTGCAGCGCCGAACTGCTGGAGCTCCAGCGGCGCTGGATGGGGACCCTCGTGGCCATGAAAGATTTGGATATGGCATCCCTTTTTCCTCATTTTGAGTCGCGGGTCGCCGAACTGGGGAAACTTTTCGATCGCCTGGATGCCCTGGGGAAGGAAGGCTCTCCCGGTGGTTCCTCGAAGCCCGAAGACGTACAGCCGCTCGCGTTCGATGAAAGCGTATTCGAGAAACTCGGCTCGACACGGAAGGGATTGGCGTTTTCTGCGGTGAAGCTGTTTGAGGAACAGACGGCGCACTGCCGCGAGCTGCTGATGCTGGCCGGTTTTCTGCTGCATGGCGGGCCCATGCCCGAACTGAAGCCGTCGGCATCAAAAAAGGCCCTTTCCGTCATCAAGCCCGAGCAATACGCCTACATGTCCCAGATGTTCGTCATTTTCTGGGTGGCGACGCTGTGCTGGATACTCCTCAACCCTCCGGGGCTGGAATCCATCGCTTTTCTGGAATTGACCATCGTGCTCGGCCTGATCGGCATCATGACCGGCGAAGACAAACCGCTGCGCCAGGTGCTGATCTTTGCGCTCGGCATCGGCTGTACGGGGCTGGCCTATACCTTCATCTATCCTCTGGTTTCCAACCTTGGCGAGTTCATCGTCATGATGGGGGTATCGGGATTTTTCATCACATTCGCGTTTCCGCGCAAGGAACAGAATTTCACCAAACAGGCCTTCATGCTGCCGTGGCTGTCCATAGGCAATTTTACGAACCTCCCGACATACGATTTCGGGCAGCTGCTGGTTGGCTCCTTTACGCTGCTGTTCGGCATTTCCATCGTTTCCCTGGTCCATTACGCGCTGTTCATGCCCAATACGGAAGCCCAGTTTCTCCAGAGGCAAAAGGCCTTTTTCCGCTCGTCGGAAGCGTTGCTGCTCCATTTGCGGGCTTGCCGCGAGCAGCGGCACGGCTCCCTGTTCCGGCTGAGGATGTTTTTCCGTCTGCACCGGACGCGCTTTTTGGCTGAAGATATCGGCATCCTGGCAAAAAAACTCCCCGTGACTTTTGTGAAACCCGAGCTGGTCCGCGTTTTTTCCACGGAGGTTCAGGACATGGTGTCCTCAATGCAGGGGCTCTATGCCCGGCTCCGCTCCGTGGATAGCGATCTGCTGTGCCCTTCCCAGCCGGGTACGGCGCGTGTGCCGCTTGTGGAAGCACCTTTGAAAGACCGGCTTGAATCCATGGAAGCGGTGGTCCGTTCCATGATTGACGGCTTGCGCGAAAGCGCCCGCGCCGAGAAAGGGCCGGATGCGCCCGCGGGTGGCCAGGTTGTGCAGGACTTGCTCGTTTCCTGTGCGGGCATCATGAAATCGTTGTCCAATACGCTCGATTTGATGCGTTCCCTTCCGGTGGAGGTCGATTCCCGGAACAAATTTTGAGAGGGAACGTGGGATTGGGGAAGGGAACCCCTCCCCTGTCCATCCCTCCCAAGGCTCCCGAGTGGTGGGGAGGCGGCGCCACAGCCCGTACCTTTTAACGTGCTCGGGGAGAGGATGCGCCGTATGTATGGTTTGTCTTTTTGGGATTTTATAAAAATACAATGAATTTATTGTATTGCAAATATTTCTCCGTATGTTGAAGGAAGGTGGGTATGCCGCATGAACTTGCCCTGGTGGGCATCTATTTTTCGCCGCTTCTCCCCATAGTGCTGTTTGGCATTCTGGGCGCGCTGGCGACGGCGTTTGTGTTGAACCGTACCGGGCTTTCCGGCTGGTTCGCCAATCCGCCGTGGGTGTTTATGGCGTTGATCGTCATCTATGTGTGTCTCCTCCTACCGTTCGGGATGGTTCTATGAGCATCAACAGTTTGCTTCGCTGGTTCCTGACGCTGCTGATCATCGTGATTGCCTGCGTTTTCTGCTACATCCGTTACAACGCCTATTTCAGGAATCCGTGGACGCGTGACGGGATGGTGCAGGCGGAAGTCGTTCAGGTCGCCGCCCGCGTGTCCGGGGAGGTCAAGACCGTGCATGTCCGCGACAATCAATTTGTGAAAGTGGGCGATCCGCTTTTTGATTTGGACGACAGGCCATCCCGCGTGGCGCTTTCGCAGGCCGAAGCCAACGTGCGCCAGAAGCAGGCTGTTGCGAAGGCCGCCCGTGACAGGGCGGGGCGCGATGCACGGCTTCAGCAGAACGCGCCGGGTGCGATTTCTCCCGAAGCCTTTCAGCAGGCCGAGGATCAGCTCCTGTCTGCCGAAGCTGACGTGGCGGTTGCGCAAGCCCAATTGGATCAGGCTCGCTTGAATCTGGACTTCACGCACGTTACGGCTCCAGTGAACGGGTACATCACCAATCTGACGGTGCAGCCGGGGACCATGTCGACGGCCTATCGCCCTTTGGTTGCTCTGATCAATGCGGACAGTTTCCGCGTGGACGCCTTTTTCCGAGAGACGCAGATCCGGGATTTCCGTCCCGGCGACAGGGCGCTGATCACGCTCATGACCTATTCCGATACGCCGCTTGAGGCTACTGTGGAGAGCATCGGCTGGGGCATTGCCCGCGAGAACGGGAGCACCGGCGAGCAGCTTTTGCCTTCGGTCAGCCCCACGTTCGAGTGGATACGGCTGGCGCAGCGCATCCCCGTCAGGCTTCATTTCGACGCGCTTCCGAAGGGAATCGAGCTCCGTGCGGGCACGACGGCCTCCGTGCTTGTCCGTGTTCATCCCGAAGACACCGCCGCGTCCATCCCTCCTCTGCCGACGATTGGGCAATAGAGATAGGGGCGTGAAAAAATTGGAGGGGGAAGAGGAAAGGGGGGCCCCATGTTTCCCCTTCCCCCTCCAAACTGCTAGAGCGGCTCGCTCCCCCCCATCCTCTTCAAAGGCTTTTGACTGGTGGGGAGGCTACGCGACAGGAGTTCGTTCCGTTCGAAGTTTGATAAAATAGAACGGGGGTCGTCTTGTTGTCTGTTTAGCGTCTTTCTCAATAAGAAGCCCGAATGATTTCATTCGGGCTTTTCTGTTGCCCATAGGGGAAAGCGGGGAAAAGGGATTCGATAAAGTCGAAAGTCTTTGAAGGAGGGGATGGGGTTTAGGGAAGGGGAGGGAACTTTCTCCAGAAAGTTCCCTCCCCTTCCCCAATCTCAAATTCAGCCCTCGCTCTCAATCATTCAGCCTCAAATCGGTAATGCGCTTGGCCTTGGAGAAGGTACGCGGCAGCGCGCCGGGATCGACGATCTCGACGCTGATGCGGGCCATGATGCGCTTGTGCATCTCGTCGCCGATGGCGCGGGCAATCCCCGCGTCGTTGCCGGAACCGACGCCCGACTGACGCTCCACGCGCAGGCGCATGTAGTCGAGCCCTTCCGAGCGGGTAAGCTCAATGTGGTACTCGCCGCCCACATCGGGATAGAGGTTCAGCACGTCGGCAATCTGGCCGGGATAAATGTTCACGCCACGGAAAATGATCATGTCGTCCGAACGCCCGCGGATGTGCCCGTGGCGCGGGATGGCGCGCCCGCAGGGGCAGGGTTCGGGAATGAGTCGGCTGAGGTCGTGCGTACGGTAACGGATGAGCGGCACGGCTTCTTTGGACAGAGACGTCACGACCATTTCGCCGACTTCGCCTTCGGGAACGGGCTGGAGCGTGTGGGGATCGATGATCTCGATATAGAAAAGGTCCGCCCAATAATGGATGCCTTCCCCGACCTCGCAGTTCAGGCCCGTTCCGGGGCCGTACATCTCGGTCATGCCCGCGATGTCGTAGCTGGCCTCAAGGCCGAGTTTTTCGGTGAAACTCTGGCGCATTTTGAGGCTGTGCGGCTCGGAACCGAAAATGATCTTCTTAAGTGCGATCTTGTCGCGCAGATTGTGGCGCTCCACTTCCTCGGCAAGGAGGAGGGCCATTGACGAGGTGCAGCCGATGCAGGTGGTCTGCAGATCCACAAGAAGCTGGAGCTGCATGTCGATGTTGCCGGGGCCCACGGGGATGGTGAGCGCCCCGAAGCGCTCGCTGCCGAGCTGGAAGCCCGCCCCGGCGGTCCACAGGCCATACCCCACGGCAATCTGCATACGGTCTTCCGTGGTCAGCCCGGCAAGCTCGTAGCAGCGGGCCATCTGGAGCGCGAACGTGTCCACGTCCTTCTGGGTGTAGGCGAGGATTTTGCGTTTGCCGGTCGTACCGGACGAGGCGTGCACGCGCACGACTTCGGAGGGCTCCACGCAAAGCAGGGGCAGGGGATAGCCGTCGCGCAGGTCGGCCACGTCCGAAAAGGGCAGACGGCGGACATCATCAAGCGTCTTGATGTCCTCGCCGCAGGCAATGCCCGCGGCGGCGAGCTTGGCGCGGTACTGGGGGCTCTTCATGGCCTGCTGCACCGACCATCGGATGCCCGCGAGCTGGTGTTCGGCAAGGAAATCGGCGGGAAGATGGGGAAGGAAGCGGGGCTTGGCAGGTGACATGGCGTCTCTCCGGCAGGGGGGCGGCAACAGGGTTGCCGGTTGTCTTTTCGACGGTAAACGGCTAGTGTCGGTCGATTCAAACAAACGAAAGTTTGCTATTTAGCAGAAAATATTTTGGAGGGAAAGTACATGCGCGTGCTCATCATCGGGTCCGGCGGACGCGAACACGCTTTGTCGTGGAAGGTCGCCCGAAGCGGAAAAGCCGAGAAAATCTACTGTGCTCCCGGCAACGGCGGGACCGCGCAGGAAGGCGAAAACATCCCCCTGAAGGATAGCGACGTCGCCGGTCTGGTGTCTTTTGCCAAGGGAAACGTCATTGATTTCGTGATTCCCGGGCCGGAGCTTCCCCTCACCCTCGGCGTCGTGGACGCCATGACTCAGGCGGGCATCCGCTGCTTCGGCCCGAGCCAGTGGTGCGCGCAGCTTGAGGGCAGCAAAGCTTTCGCCAAGGACATCATGCAGAAAGCGGGGGTTCCTACCGCCGCCTGCGGCGTGTTCACCGAACTGGAAGCCGCCAAGTCCTTTGTGGAAGAAAAGGGCGCGCCCATCGTCATCAAGGCGGACGGCCTTGCGGCGGGCAAGGGCGTCGTCGTGGCCCAGACCAAGGAAGAGGCGCTCGAAGCGCTCGACCAGATCATGGGCGGCGTGTTCGGCGCGGCCGGAAGCCGTGTGGTCATCGAAGAATTTCTGGTGGGCGAGGAAGTGTCGTTGCTGGCGTTCTGCGACGGGAAAACGGCCCTCCCGCTGCCTTCCGCGCAGGACCACAAGGCCGTTTTCGACGGCGACACCGGCCCCAATACCGGGGGTATGGGCGCCTACAGCCCGGCCCCGATTGTGCCCGATGCGGAGCTCGAAAAGATGGCCGACATCGCCATCCGCCCGATCCTCGCCGAAATGGCCCGGCAGGGACATCCTTTCACCGGTATCCTTTATGCCGGCCTGATGATGACCAAAGACGGCCCGAAAGTTTTGGAATACAACGTCCGTTTCGGAGACCCGGAATGTGAGCCCCTGCTGATGCGCCTTGAAAGCGATCTGCTGGAGATCATGGATGCCTGCATCGACGGGCGGCTTGATGAGGTCAAGCTGTCCATCCGGCCCGAATCCGCGCTCGGCGTGGTCATCGCCGCCGAAGGCTATCCCGGCAGTTATCCGAAAGGAATGGAAATCAAGGGCATCGACGCCGTGGACGCCCTGCCGGACACCAAGGTGTTTCAGGCGGGCACGAAGCGCGAAAGTTCCCGCACCCTGTCCAGCGGAGGCCGCGTGCTGTGCGTGACCGCGCTCGGGAAGGGGCTTGCCGAAGCCCAGAAGCGCGCTTATGAAGCTGTCGCCAAGATCGACATGGAAAAGAGCCAGCACCGTTCCGACATCGGTGCGAAGGGCTTGAGGAGACTGTAGTATGGAAAAAGCCAAGGTAGCTGTCTTTATCGGCTCCGCATCCGACGAAGCCACCGTCGCCCCCTGCGCCGACATCCTGAAAAAGCTGGGCATTCCGTTCCGCTTCACGGTGACTTCCGCCCACCGTACCCCCGAACGTACCGCCGAACTCGTGGATTCGCTGGAAGCCGCGGGCTGTGAGGTGTTCATCTGCGCCGCGGGCATGGCCGCCCATCTCGCCGGCGCGGTTGCCGCCCGCACCATGAAACCCGTTATCGGCATTCCCGTCGCCGCGTCTCCGCTCGGCGGCATGGATGCGCTGCTGGCCACCGTGCAGATGCCTCCCGGATTCCCCGTCGCCACCGTCGCCCTCGACAAGGCCGGGGCCCGGAACGCCGCTTGGCTGGCCGCCCAGATCCTCGCGCTTCACGATCCCGAGCTTGCCCATAAGATCCGTATTTCCCGCGAGCGGTTCAAGTCCGACGTCGCCGTCGCCGGGGCTGAGATCGAAGCCAAGTACTGTTAAGTTCCGTAAAAAATCCTACGGGGAAGGGGGCTCATTGTAAGGAGCGCCCCTCCTCGTACTCCTCTCCTCAAACGCTCGTGCCGCAAGCCCGGGAAAAGGCATCCGCCGTTCCCAAAGGGATTGAAGGGCACTTTCCCTAATGGACCCCCTTCTTTATGAATGAACAACTTTCTCTCATCCAGAGGTTTCGCAAGACCGTGATAGGGGAATACGCCGAGGCGCTCATCTGGGCGGTAGCTCTGGCTCTGGTCCTGACCACGTTCGTCGTGCAGGCGTTCAAGATTCCGTCCGGCTCCATGCTGGAAACGCTCCAGATCGGCGATCACCTGCTGGTCAACAAATTCCTCTACGGCCTTCGGAATCCTTTCAATGACGACTACCTGATCCGCGGCGTCGAGCCCAAGGTCGGGGACATCATCGTGTTCCGTTACCCCAAGGATCGGAGCCTCGACTACATCAAGCGCATTGTGGGCGTTCCCGGCGACACGCTGGAGATGCGGAACAAGGTATTGTACCGCAACGGCGTTGAAGTGCAGGAGGCGTACACGCAGCATTCGCAGCCGCTCATCATGATTCCGGGCCGCGACAACTGGGGGCCGATCACCGTGCCCGCCGACAAGTTTTTCGCGCTCGGCGACAACCGCGACGATTCCGCCGATTCCCGCTTCTGGGGCTTCCTTGACCGCAACGATATCCGCGGCAAGGCGTGGCGCATCTACTGGTCCGCCGACGGCCTCAGCAACATCCGTTTGAACAGGATCGGGAGAGCCGTCGAGTAGGCGGGAAGAGGGTTGGAGAAAAGAAGATTGGGGAGGGGAGAGGGAACCTTTCTTCAGAAAGGTTCCCTCTCCCCTCCCCAAACCCCTCCTCTCTCCCTCCCAAGACTTTTGGCTGGTGGGGAGGCGGCGTGGAGGGAGTTCGTTCCGGCGGAGGATGGGG
>ENA-UERT01000638-UERT01000638.1-human-gut-metagenome-genome-assembly--contig:-NODE-638-length-27123-cov-6.108334_pt1 | contig 27123 bp, 18 predicted proteins | sample MGYA00242996_ERZ507997 | MGnify/ENA primary metagenome ERZ507997 (study PRJEB26167, sample SAMN06115458) | human gut metagenome | host: Homo sapiens | place: China:Neimenggu | collected 2014-11-07... | reverse complement strand
AAAGAAGAAGGCTTTCCGAGAACCTACTTCGTGTACGATACAGAGGAAAAGGATTTCTTCAGGTATATCATATACAATGGCGATTATTCTTATAAAAAAGAATTCTATATGGTCATGCTGACCCCTATCAATTCCAAAGGTGAATTATGGGCAAATATAAATGCTTTCGACCTTTGTGAGGACTATAAAAAAGGGAAGTTGAAAGGCAAACTAAAAGAAGTCGCTGCAACATTGGAAGAGGATGCCAATCGGGTGATTATGTTGGTCAAACACAAAAAGTAATCCTTAGGATATATTAAAATCAAAACCTTTAAACGGCAAAATCCCGTCCTGCCAATTTTTAGAAGCATCGGATCTTATCCGAGATTATAAAGGGGGAAAGCTAAAGGGCTGATTGAAAGAAGTGGCTGCTACAGTTTTCATAACTCCATCCTTTTTACAAAGTCAGAAATAAAATAAACAATATACAACAAACTTTTATTTCAAATACTCATTCAAAACAACCATCCGCTCATTAAGTCAATAATAAGCGGTCTTTACGGGATATATTTGAAGGGTAATTCAATGATTCATCTTATTTTTACAGGTATGAAAACAACAACGCTCCTATTGCTTCTCCTTTTTCTAGTAAACAGCAGTTCGGCTGAAACGTTCGTCCCCTATACCCCCGACTCTTTGAAAAAGGGCGATTGGGTGGAAATCGAGTCCGTCCACTACTATCCCTATGTAGCTCCGGGCATCGAAGAAAAGGTTCCCTGGCGGGCGGAAAACATCCGACGAGTCATCTTTAAGGCGACCGTAACGGATCTGAATGAACGTACCCTCACCCTTGATTATACGTTCAAGAGCCTGTACGATTGCAGGAACGATACCGGGAAGCCCGGTTTCTACTATTTTGACAGCCGTTATCAGCAAGACTTTACGTTCGATCACGAGATGGTCGGCAAACGGTTCCTGCGCGTCACATACGATCGGGAAAGCCGGAAAGCACATACTTTAGACAGACAAGAAACGACCTTTTCTTACTCGAAAAACTATGTTCCTTTCGGAGTAAGACAGGCAGGGTTGTCTGCCTATCCGGGAACGACTATCCAGGATTCCTTACCCTTGGACAAACTGCTTGCACCGGCGGTACAGGATATCCTGACCGGCTGGCAGGAAGACGGGATGCCTCGGCTGGCACAAAACACGCGGGTCATCGACGCCTCGTTCTCCCTTCCTCCGAATACGGAATTTACGTGTAGCTATGTCAATTTCGACTTGTCTGACGATTCGACCGTCCACAAAAAGATATTCATCGCCTACCCGACCGAACACAAAGTGGGCGAACGGGTGACGCTCCTGCTTACTCCGGGGGATTCCATCACGCAAGACAAAGAATTATTTACCACAACACACAAAAGACGTTATCAGGGACGGGGAAGCGAACAAAACAATTTCCAATACAGCTACCGAAGATTCGCCGACCTGTACGAATCAGACCTTTATATGTACCCTTCGGACCTCGAATCTCCCGATAAAATGAAAAAAGCCTTCCAACTCCGCGAATCTTTGTTCCAAAATGTATTAGCGAAAGATTTTAAAAACATGGATCCTTATTGGCAGATGGTATTCGAACGTTCGGAACAGTATCTTAAAGGGGCGCTTGCCCTTCATCTCTATATGTATGCCAGCGATAAAGAAGTTTGGCACAAAAGCGGCTTGGTCGACTGGCAAGCTCCCTATTTCGTCTCGGTCAATCCACTTATCGATTTTGCATACAGCATGCATCGACCGGAGGTCGCTAATTACTTTTATTTTTTGAATGTTTACACGATGTATAAGAAACAGGAATTGAAAGCAGATAACCTGAACCTAAAAACACAAAAAGCGAAGGAAAAATATTTATTGAATCCGGCAGATGATTATTATCTGAATAAACATATCCTCTCCGGCTTTCCCAAATATCAAGTAAACGGAATGAATTTACAATTTTTAATGCACGATAAAACGTTAGCTGAAACTCAAGAAGATTACAACGATTTTATCCGCTCCTGTCCGGATACCAGCCTGACAAATCAGCTTCGAAGAGCATACGATAAACTATTGCCCTTCGAAGCCGGAAAAAATATCCGGGAAAGCGGCCTTAAGATAGCCGATAGCCTGCATCTGGTGAAAGGAAGCGACCGAAAATACATCCTGCTGTTTTTATCAACGAGGGAACAAGGTCTTCCAGCGCCAAGCCTTCAAAATGCACTCGATTTCAAGAAACGCCTCGAATCGGAAGGGCTGGCCTCCATCGTGCAACTCGAATTATATTCAAAATTCCAATCTAACAATGTCAAACGGGTAAAGCCTTTTAAAGCTATTTCCGATCTGCAAATAGAGGAATTAAGGCGTAAGGAACTCGGCACCGTGACTATCCTGATGCGTGAAGACGGGACCATCCTCCATCGGCAATTTACGAATTGGCAATTTGATCCCAGCCTCGCCTTGGAAATCATTCAAAACGACCTGAAACGGGAAGACGAATCTTTCAACGATTTTCTAAAAGGATTCAAAGAAGGAGTATTAGGTACGCTTTTAATCGCTGCAATCATCGGTATCGCTTATTATTCCAGGGTGAAAGGGAAGCAAAAGAAGGAACGTAACCGCCGCCGTATCCGTGAACTCGAACTACGCGCCATCCGTTCACAGATGAACCCGCATTTTATTTTTAATGCGCTCAGTTCGATCCAGAATCTGATCAACCGATCGGCCAATCAGGAGGCGAATAAGTATTTGATCGACTTCTCACGCCTGTTGCGGAAAGTGCTGGCGACTTCCGAAAAGAAGCTGGTTTCCCTCTCCGATGAGATAGAGCAACTACAACTCTACCTGAAGCTCGAACAACTCCGTTTCCCCTTCTCCTATTCGCTGGCGGTAGGCAAAAATATCGAACCGGATGCGATCGAGATTCCGGGAATGCTGATACAGCCTTTCGTCGAAAATGCCGTCAAACACGGAATCGCTCCGCGGGGTACGGGAGAAATCATAATTCGATTATCTTTGCAAGACCAGTTGCTGGTTATCGACATCATCGACGATGGTCCCGGAATGGTAACTGAAACGGAAAGCGGCTTCGGTATCCGTGCCATCAGCAACGAGTTCGAGATATTAAAGGATTTGTACAATACGGAAATCGGCATAACGATCGAAAACAGGCAGAAGAAGGAATCTGTTTCCGGTTGCCATGTCCGGCTATCCATCCCTTTATAAGACAAAATATGGACACCAAAATAACCGCAGCAATCGTAGATGACGAGCAGGGGAACCGGGAGAACCTGCTCCGCATGATCGGGAACTATTGTCCGCAGATCAGGATATCGGCCATTTGCAGCTCCGTCATCGAAGCCCGTACCGTACTGCCCGAAGCTAAACCGGACATCCTTTTCCTAGATATCCGGTTGGGCGACGACACCGGTTTCTCCCTCTTAGGCAGCCTTCCGGAAATTCCTTTCGAAGTGATTTTCGTTACCGCCTACGATAGCTATGCGATCCAGGCCATCCGCTTCAGTGCGCTCGACTATCTGCTGAAGCCTATCGACCCGGAAGAACTGACGCATGCCGTAGACAAGGCGGTCCAGGTCGTCCTTCGGAAACAGGAGAACAAACGGATGCAGAACCTCCTGCAAAACACGCAAGCATTGGACAAACAAAAGAAAATAGCTCTGTCGGTCGCCGATAAGATAGAGTTTGTAGAAATCGGTTCCATCATCCGTTGCGAATCAGAAAGCAACTATACAACTTTCTATTTGAAATCGGGAGAAAAACTGATCGTATCGAAGACACTCAAGGAGTTTGACGAACTACTGGCCCCTTACCATTTCCTTCGCGTCCACCAATCACATCTGATCAACCTGGATGAAATCAAAAGTTTCATCAAAAGCGACGGTGGATATATACGCATGAAGGACGGAGCCTCGGTCAGCATTTCCCGCCAACGGCGAAACAATGTGATGGAAGTATTAAAACAATTATAAACCAAGCCATCTAAATAACTGCTCATTCCTTATATTTCAAATCGAAACGGCCTTCCGTAATGCGTCCTCCCTCGAAAGTGCCGCTGAACACGCCGTCCGACATACGGGAGATGTAGACCTTGCCATCTTCCATATTTTGATTTTCAAAAGAGAGATTCACATAAGGAAGCGTTTCTCCCTCCTTGGGGTCGGCAATCGTAAAACGGATATACGAACCGAGACCGACCTGCGCCGAAACCGTCACGCTGGAACCCTCTTCCCGCTCCAAATATTCCGCAGAAGGCATCCCCCACCGGCCGCTTGTATACACCCAGCCGTCAACCAAGCAACCAAATGTATTCGCCCCGGTCGTAGTAGCTTCGGGCATGATCGTCGGATCGACCGATTCGTTCTCTTCACAGGCCACACAAAACAGCAACAAACAGATAAATAACAGATGTCTCATAACCGTATCTGATTAAAAGTGTAAATTCATACCGAACAATAAGGATAATTGGGAGAAACATCCTCCGCCACCACTCAATTCAGGAGATTCGACCTGCCATTTCTGACCGTGATACCTGACCGAATAGCTCTCAGAGGAGGTAACGATCCAATTCAATTTTGCAGAAATCCCCACCAGCGGAGAAAGACGATACTCGCCGCCCGCCGACAGATTATAGGCCAGTTTATTCATTGACACATCCCGCGGCTTGCCGTACACAAAACTTTTATCTTTATAATGCTGATATCCCACCCCAGTCGATAAAGACAGATTGTATTTCTGCTTCACCATAAACAAGGCAAGCTGAGGCGCGATATAATGCATCAGGATCTTGTCGGAACTTTCGTCATGAGTATTTTTATAACGTCCACCCTGATAGATAAGTCCGGGAGCGAGTTTAAACGAACCGAAGATATATTTGTCTCCTAAGAAATAATAATTGGCATCCCAGGCGATCCCATTCCGCAAATCATTCCGATAAGCATCGGAGTTGTTCGTGATCCCGATCATTTTCCCCAAATACCAGGAAGGCCCTGCATGAACGGAGAATATCGACTTCCCGACAGACGTCTCCTGGGCCAAAACCGACACAGCTTGTATCAACAGCCCTAACAAAAGTACATACTTTTTCATATCATTTCTTTTAGACTTATAATCATAAATATAAGATGCTCAAAACCAGTCAAACGTTGCACAGGCTGTTACGACAAGATCGTATTGTTTCTCCTATCCTATCTTCAAAGCATCGCATGGTTCAGATAATGGATAAATTCAGGATCATCGGGTGCAATGATAAAGTTACCACGGCGGGAAGTCGTAATCAGAATACGGTTATCAGAACGCCGGGCAAAAACTTTTACACGTCCGATAGCAGTAGAAGAAAAATATCCGAGATCACCAAACAACCAACCGACACCAAATGAACGGATCATTATTCCTAAATCCAGCCGGTCGACCTCGCGAACCGAAAGGATTTCCTCTATGTTTATATACGTCTTCCGAAAATACGCATCTATCACCAGTTTTTCTCCATCCACAATAAAACGGTTTGGCATAAATCCTCGAGTAAGCATACAAAGGATCGAACTGACGGCAAACAAACCTAACAAAACAGACAGATTGCCATCCCAAGCCGGAAATATACAGATACCATATAAAAGCAGAAGCATGACAGACGTTTTTATTTTATTGGCATTGTCCATCGAAGAAGAAGATATCCGGGTTTCCATACTCTTATTCCTTTAGTATTACTTAGATATTCCAAGACTCACAAATATAACAAAAATCCCGTACAAACTATTATCTTTGCAAAAGAAACAAAGACAATTAGGACAATGACTTTCAATTACGATGTGATCGTGGTAGGTGCCGGTCATGCAGGCTGTGAAGCCGCAGCGGCGGCCGCCAATATGGGTTCGAAGACGCTTCTCATTACAATGGACATGAACAAGATTGCGCAGATGAGTTGCAATCCGGCTGTCGGAGGCATAGCCAAAGGACAGATTGTCCGCGAAATCGACGCTTTAGGCGGATATATGGGAATCGTGACGGACCGGACAGCCATCCAGTTCCGTATGCTGAACCAAAGCAAGGGACCGGCGATGTGGAGTCCGCGTTCCCAGAGCGACCGCGCCCGTTTCATCGAATGCTGGCGGGGAATACTGGAAAACCTGCCGAACCTGTATATCTGGCAGGATACCGTACGCGAACTGTTGCTCGACGGGAATACCGTATGCGGCGTAAAAACGGATATGGGAGTCGAGTTCCATGCGAAAAGCGTGGTCCTGACAAACGGGACTTTCCTGAACGGGCTTATGCATATCGGACGGACACAGATCAGAGGCGGTCGTATAGCCGAGCCGGCTGCAACCGGACTGACCGAACAACTGGTCTCATTAGGCATCAAATCCGAACGGATGAAGACCGGAACGCCTGTGCGTATCGATGCACGGAGCGTACACTTCGATGAAATGGCGGAACAGCCCGGAGAAAACGACTTCCATAAGTTTTCTTATATGGACACCTCGCACCGCGTTCTGAAACAGCTAAGCTGTTGGACAACGTTCACCAACGAAGCCTGCCATGCAGTCCTGCGCGAAGGCCTCCCCGACTCCCCGTTGTATAACGGACAGATCCAGAGCATCGGCCCGCGCTACTGTCCGAGCATCGAGACGAAAATCGTGACGTTTGCGGACAAGCCCCAGCACCAACTCTTCCTGGAACCGGAAGGCGAAACGACACAGGAATACTACCTGAACGGCTTCTCCTCCTCCCTTCCGTTGGATATCCAGCTACGTGCCTTGCAACAGATACCGGCATTCCGGGACATACAGATCTACCGTCCGGGATATGCTATCGAATATGATTTCTTCGATCCGACGCAGCTCCACCATAATTTGGAAACAAAACTAATCCGCAACCTCTTCTTTGCCGGACAGATCAACGGGACGACCGGATATGAGGAAGCCGGCGGACAAGGATTGGTGGCCGGCATAAACGCACATATCAATTGCCACGGCGGAGAACCGTTCGTGTTAGGACGAGACGAAGCCTATATCGGCGTACTGATCGACGATCTTGTCACGAAAGGCGTCGACGAACCCTACCGCATGTTTACCTCTCGTGCAGAATACCGCATCCTGCTCCGCCAGGATGATGCGGACATGCGTTTGACGGAAAAGTCGTATCATCTCGGTTTGGCAAAGCAGGACCGCTACGAACTGCTGAACGAGAAGAAGGCAAGCCGGGACGCGATCATTTCTTTCGCAGAAAACTACTCCATCAAACCGCAATATATAAACAGCGGACTGGAGGCTTTGGGCACTACCCCGCTCGCACACGGATGCAAGTTGATCGAACTGATTCCGCGTCCTCAAATCACGTTGGAGAATATCGCGGAACTGGTTCCGGCATTCCGGACAGAACTGGACAAGGTTCCTGTTTCACGAAAGGAAGAGATCATCGAAGCGGCAGAAATCTTAATCAAGTATAGCGGCTATATCCGCCGCGAGCAGATCATCGCCGACAAGATAAACCGTCTGGAGAATATCCACATCAAAGGCAAGTTCGACTACAATTCGATCCAGTCTTTGTCTACGGAAGCCCGCCAGAAACTAACACGGATAGATCCGGACACAATTGCCCAGGCAAGCCGCATTCCGGGTATCTCACCGAGCGACATAAACATCCTTTTGGTGATGTTAGGGCGCTAAAGGCGGAATGTTCCACGTGAAACATTTACTTTAACAACAACAGCGTAAAAGACTGAAAATAGGGCAGAAACATAAACAAAAAGAAATGAGCGCAACCGAGGAACATATAAAAAACATCCTTTCCGTCATACCGGAATCGCCAGGCTGCTACCAATACTTCGACGAGAAGGGAACCATCATCTATGTAGGCAAAGCAAAGAACCTGAAGCGTCGCGTTTCCTCCTATTTCAACAAAGAGCACGACAGCAACAAAACGCGTGTCCTGGTTAAGCAGATACGGGACATCAAGTACTTTGTTGTCGACACGGAAGAAGATGCGCTTCTTTTGGAGAATAACCTGATCAAGCAATATCGCCCCCGCTACAACGTGCTGCTGAAAGACGACAAAACCTATCCGTCCATCGTTGTCAAGAACGAATATTTCCCGCGCGTATTCCAAACCCGGAATATCGTACGGGACGGCTCGCGCTATTACGGTCCCTACCCTTCCATCTATACGGCAAAGGTCATGCTGCAAATGCTGAAAGAGCTATATCCTTTGCGAACCTGCAAATACCCGCTTACTCCCGAATCCATCGCGGAAGGACGGTATAAAGTTTGCCTCGAATACCATATCAAGCGATGCAAAGGGCCTTGCGAAGGGTTGCAGACATTAGAGGAATACCAGCAAAACATTTCCGAGATAAAGGAAATCCTACGCGGGAATATTTCGCAGATAAGCAAGCATCTGTACGAAGAGATGCAAAGACTGGCAGGAGAATTGCGGTTCGAGGAGGCGCAAAAGATCAAAGAAAAGTATGAAGTCATCGAGAATTACCGCTCCAAGTCGACAGTGGTTACCCCGATGCTCCACAATATAGATGTATTCTCATTGGCCGAAAACGAGAATTCCGCCTACATCAATTACCTGCATATCGGCAACGGGGCGATCGTGCAAGCCTATACGTTCGAATATAAAAAGCGCTTGGACGAGTCAAAAGAGGACCTGCTCAGCTTAGGCATCATCGAAATGCGCAACCGCTTTAAAAGCACTGCACGCGAAATCATCGTTCCTTTTCCGCTGGATATAGAACTGGAAAACGTTTCGATCACCGTTCCGCAGCGCGGAGACAAAAAGAAGCTGGTGGAATTATCGGAGATGAACGTAAAGCAATATAAGGTCGACAAGCTGAAACAGGCGGAAAAACTGAATCCGGAGCAACGCAGCACACGTCTTTTAAAAGAGATACAGGACACGCTTCATCTCTCCAAATTACCGGCTCATATCGAGTGTTTCGACAACTCCAATATACAGGGAAGCGATGCGGTGGCTGCATGTGTCGTCTTCAAAATGGCGAAACCATCGAAAAAAGATTACCGGAAATACAACATCAAAACGGTTGTCGGCCCGGACGACTACGCCTCCATGAAAGAGGTCGTGCGCCGCCGTTACCAGCGTGCCATCGCCGAAGAGGCTCCCCTGCCCGACCTGATCATCACCGACGGTGGAAAGGGGCAAATGGAAGTCGTGCGCGAAGTGATCCAGGACGAACTGCACTTGGATATTCCGATTGCCGGGCTGGCAAAAGACGGGAAACACCGGACTTCGGAACTCCTGTTCGGCTTTCCTCCCGAAACGATCGGTATGCCGATACAAAGTTTCATGTTCAAATTCTTCACGCAAATACAAGACGAGGTGCATCGTTTCGCCATCGCTTTCCACAAGGATAAGCGAAGCAAGAGTCAGACAAAATCCGAATTGGATGCGATAAAAGGGATCGGAGAAAAGACAAAAGTATTACTTTTACGTCATTTTAAGAGCGTAAAGCGAATACGCGAAGCCAGCTTCGACGAACTGAAAGAGGTAATCGGAGAAGCCAAAACAAAAGCATTATTAAATGGTTTAAAATAAAGATATGAGAACATTGATACAACGGGTACAGCATGCCTCCGTAACCATAGACGGACAGCTGAAATCCAAAATCGGGAAAGGTCTGCTCGTACTGGTCGGTATTGAAGACCGCGACACGCAGGAGGATATCGAATGGTTGTGCAAGAAGATTGCCAACTTGCGCATCTTTGACGATGAAAACGGCGTTATGAACCGCTCTGTAATCGAAACGGAAGGGGAAGTGATGGTGGTAAGCCAGTTTACCCTCCACGCCTCCACAAAGAAGGGAAACCGCCCTTCCTATATCCATGCCTCCAAACCGGACATAGCCATTCCAATGTACGAGGCTTTTTGCGCCGAGATGGGCTTGCAGATCGGAAAGGAAGTGCAGACCGGCACGTTCGGCGCCGACATGAAAGTGGAACTGGTGAACGACGGTCCTGTCACGATCTGGATCGACTCACAAAACAAAGAATGAAAAGATATGGCAGAAATTACGCTTAAACAGGCACAGGAGCAGGTGGACAGCTGGATCAAAACGTATGGTGTCCGCTACTTCAACGAACTGACGAATATGACCATTCTGACCGAAGAAGTCGGTGAACTGGCCCGCATCATGGCCCGCACATATGGTGAACAATCTTTCAAGGAGAGCGAGAAACACCGCGATTTAGGCGATGAAATGGCCGATGTCCTATGGGTATTGCTTTGCCTTGCCAACCAGACAGGCGTCGACCTGACGGCTGCTTTCGAAAAGAACCTGCAAAAGAAAACGAACCGGGATAAAGAACGACATATAAACAATAAAAAACTATAAGATTATGGTACACGAACACGATCACGAATGTGGATGCGGACATCACCATCATGATGAAGACACCGAACATCTCCACACCAATAAATACCAGCAAGCATTCGCCAAATTCGAGGCGGCCGGCACAACGGAAGAAGTGACCGGACGGGTAAAAACACTGCTCGGAAAACATGGGAACGACAACTTCACTCCCGACGTTTTGAAGCAGATTCACGGTTTCATCGACCTGACTTCCCTCACCAGTATCGACACGAAAGAGAGCATCTGGAAACTGGTCGACAAGGTGAACGATTTCGAAGGAACCCGTCCCGACGTACCCAACGTTGCCGCCATCTGCACCTATCCCCTGTTTGTTGAGACGGTAAAAGAGGCCCTCTCCGCACAGGATGTAAAGATTGCGTCCGTAGCTGGCGGTTTCCCTTCCTCGCAGACCTTCATGGAAATAAAGATTGCCGAGACAGCGATGGCCGTCATGCAGGGAGCCGATGAAATCGACGTTGTCATGAACTTAGGCTATTTCCTCGAAGAAAATTATGACGAACTTAGCGAAGAAATTCAAGAGATCAAAGAAAGCTGCCGTGATGCCAAACTGAAGGTCATCCTTGAGACAGGTGCTCTCCAGACTCCCGAAAGCATTCAGAAGGCGGCTGTCCTCGCAGTCTATTCCGGTGCGGACTTCATCAAGACATCGACAGGGAAAGGTTATCCGGGAGCCACTCCGGAAGCCGTTTACACGATGTGCCAAGTCTTGAAAAAGTACCATTCCATCACGGGAAAGCGTGTCGGTATTAAAGTTGCAGGCGGTGTCCGCACGGCAGAAGAGGCTGTCCGCTACTATACCATCGTCAAGGAAGTATTAGGAAACGATTGGTTGAATAAAGACCTGTTCCGCATAGGAGCCAGCAGTTTGGTGGAAGACATCGAACACCGTCTGGGAAAATAAGAAGAAAAGCAACGGGATATTTCTCACAAACCCATAGTCTTTTCTTCCAAAGATAACGACATAAATTCGGCTACACCCGGATGTTCCCACCTGCTACACCCGGATCTACCTTAAACGAACACCCGGATGCAGGGATCGCCTACATCCGGGTGTCGTCGTGTTTATATAAGCAGTTTATTCATCTTTCTCTGTATCTTCCGGAAGTTTTTCCAAGGTGCTATGCGCATTCAAGGGAGAGACAACAGAACGTCCCAACTGACTTTCCAATTGCTGCCTGGCCACTTTGGCGACCTTGCCGCCTTCCATCGCGACAGAGGCGTTTTCATCGAAATTTTGAGGGTTCTTTACTTGCGAAAGTTCCGTTGTGGAGGCTTCGGCAAGCATATTCAAGATCAACTCCGTATTAGTCATATTATCCCGGAGGTTTTCTTTCTTAAGCCCCTTATACGCCTTATATTCTTTCGTTGTCTTATCAGACCAAGTCTTTGTGATAATATCGGTCAAAGAAGCGAACTGTACCCCTTCTTCCATTCCACAACGCTTCCATTCGTCCGTCAGATTCTTACGGATCTCAATGCTTTTTAATCGTTGATTGATCCAGCTGTCAGAGTATCCCAAACGTTTATATTCCCACATAGCACGATCTATCGTCAATTCAGGATCCTGCAATTCATCGATTCTTTCACTGGCAATCTGCGCCATCCACCCTTTAAAAGGTTCGGCTTTGGGAGAAGGGACGGATTGAATCAGGCGGAAAAGTTGTTCGGTATCGGCAACATCGGTAAGACGTTTCTTTCCATCTTCGGCAACCAATTTCAACTGGTTACAATTTGTAACCGTTTCATTTCCCTCCTTCTTCAACCGATTTTTCAATACTTTCCAATAATTTCGAGGATCAGGACTGTCGGTTAACACACCTATTACATCTACAATAGAAAAGTACCATTTTTCCAGTTCATCGTCCCAAACGGTCCGGACTTTACGCTCTTCGAAGAGCTTAATCGCCTCTTTTTTTGTCATAGTCACTGTTTTTAAGTAATATCTGGCAAAGATACTGACAATAAAGCAGCAAACCTAACTTTCCCTCGGCATATTTATCAAATTGATTTTCAACCTATAACGTATTAAACGAAAAGAAAAGTGTGATAGAGGGTGACACAGGAGTGATAGATGAAAAGGGCATCTATCACACTCAATACATGTTGATATACAAAGGATGCAAGAAAAAAAGTGATAGAGTGACAGTAAATACGCGAAAATCTATTTACGGCGTTCTACGATGTAATCGGCAAGCAGCAGCAAACCTTCGCGTGCTTCCGATTCAGGAAGTGTCATCAAAACCTCGACCGCTTTGTCATGATATACCTGCATACGCTGTTCAGCATATTCGATTCCCCCGTTCGCTTTCGCAAAATCAATCAGCAAATCTATATTCTCTGTGGTAAAGTCTTTTTCATTTATGATATGAAGGCAATGTTCTGCCTCTTCTCTCCTACCCGTCTGCAACGCGTGCAGCAAGGGGAGCGTGACCTTTCCCTCCCGGATATCGTTGCCGGTCGGTTTGCCGATATTCGCCTCTTTGAAGTAGTCGAAGATATCATCTTTGATCTGGAAACAGTAACCTAAATATTCACCGAACTCACGGCATTTTCCCACCATCTCACCGGATGCTCCGGCAGAAATGGAACCGATCTCGGCACAAGCGGAAAGCAGCATGGCCGTCTTTTTCCGTATCACCTGCATATAGCAGGATTCGTCGATGATGCTTTCTTCGGCCGTTTCCAACTGCTTGATCTCCCCTTCCGAAAGATCGCGTCCGAGATTGGAAACAATACCTATGATTTGCAGATTACCTGTCTGGATAGACCGGATCAACGCGGTGGAAAGGACATAATCGCCCACTAAGACAGAAATGCGGTTATCGAATATGGCATTCAAGGAAGGAACCCCGCGACGCTGTTTTGTCTCGTCGATCACATCATCATGAATCAGTGTGGCAGTATGAAGCAGTTCCAACAGAACAGCCGAATTGATCGTATTATCCGTTACCTGCCCACATGCTTTAGCCGTCAAAAGTACTAATAAGGGGCGGACATGTTTTCCGCTCGCATTCAGTATCTGGTCAATAGCTGATTGCAAACGATTCGTTTCGCTTCGCAGCGAAGCAGCAAACTCATCATTAAAACGTTTAAACTCTACGGCAACCGGTTGTTCTATTTTACTTCTATCCTTCATAATTGATCCTAAGATGCGCAAAAGTAACAAAAAGTATCGAGTAAGCGAGTTTTTTCGTACATTTACCGACAATTGTCACACTAAAACGTGTTAAAAGAGATGAAGTTATTCCTCATAGATGCATATGCATTGATTTATCGGTCTTACTACGCTTTTATCAAGAACCCGCGTATCAACTCCAAAGGCATGAACACTTCGGCCATCTTCGGTTTTATCAACAGCCTGGAAGATGTCCTGAAACGTGAAAACCCGACCCATATTGCGGTAGGCTTCGACCCGAAAGGTCCGACTTTCCGCCACGAAGCCTACGAACAGTACAAGGCGCAACGGCAAGAGACGCCGGAAGATATCCGCAAGTCGGTCCCTTTCATCAAAGACATCATAGAAGCCTACAACATCCCGATACTGGAAGTTCCGCGCTATGAGGCCGACGATGTTATCGGCACGGTTGCCAAGCAAGCCGAAAAAGAAGGTTTCGAAGTTTATATGATGACACCTGACAAAGACTACGGCCAGCTAGTATCCGAACATATATTCATGTACCGCCCCCGCTTCGGCGGTGACTACGAGATTATGGGCGTACCCGAAGTACTGGACAAATACGGCCTGACATCCGTCGACCAGGTGATCGACCTTTTAGGACTGATGGGCGACAGTTCCGACAACATCCCCGGATGTCCGGGTGTCGGTGAAAAGACCGCCCAGAAATTATTGGCCGAATTCGGAACGATCGAAAATCTTTTGGAGAATACCGACAAGCTGAAAGGCTCCCTTCAAAAGAAGGTCATGGAGAACATGGAGCAGATCCGCTTCTCCAAATTCCTGGCAACAATCAAGACGGATGTACCGATCCGGTTCGATGCCGCCAAATGCATCCGTGAAAAGATGAATGAGGAACGTCTCGTAGAGATTTACACTGAATTAGAATTCAGAACATTTATTAACAGAATGAGCGGAGAGCCGGAAAAAGTCAAAACGGAGTCCAAAACAGCACCGGCGCCAGCAAAAACCGATACAAGAAAAAAAGCAGCTCCGGCAGGCCCGATTCAAGGCTCGCTCTTTGAAGAATTTGCGACCGAACCTACGGCTGTTCCCAAATATTCGACTCTCGCGAACTTAAAGTCTACTCCTCACACCTATCATCTTGTTGATACAGAGGAAAAAAGAATAGAATTAGGGCGGTTTTTGAACGAACAGGATTTTTTTGCTTTTGACACGGAAACAGATGGTATAGATCCATTGAAGGCCGGATTGGTCGGAATGTCGTTCGCCGTGAAGGAAAACGAGGCCTGGTACGTCCCTGTTCCGGCAGCCCGCGAAGAAGCCGACAAAATTCTTGCCCACTTCTCCCCCGCCCTGCAAAATCCGAAATCGCTCAAGATCGGACAAAACATAAAATTCGACATCCTTGTCGTCCGCAAATACGGAATCCGGGTAGCCGGCCCTCTATTCGATACGATGATCGCCCACTACCTTCTGAATCCGGAACTGCGTCACGGCATGGACTACCTTGCCGAAACATACCTTAAATATACAACGGTACGTATCGAGGAACTGATCGGCCCGAGAGGAAGGAAACAACTTACCATGCGTGACGTCCCGGTTGCCCAAGTAGCCGAATATGCCGCCGAGGACGCGGACATCACGCTCAAGCTGAAAAACTATTTTACCCCCTGTCTGGAAAAAGAAGGACTCGAATCGCTTTTTTATGACATCGAGATGCCTTTAATATATGTATTGGCTGAAATGGAATATACGGGAGTGACGCTTGACACCGTCGCCTTGAAACAATCGTCCGAGGAACTGACGACCGCACTCAAGAAGTTGGAGAAAGAGATCTACGAACTGGCAGGAATGAAGTTCAACATCAATTCCGCCCGGCAGGTCGGCGAAGTCCTTTTCGATCACCTCAAGATAGAAGAGAAAGCGAGGAAGACAAAGACAGGCAGCTATAGCACGAGTGAAGAAATACTGGAAAAAATGCGTTCCAAACATCCCGTCGTGGGAAAGCTGCTCGAATATCGCGGGCTGAAGAAGCTGCTCAGCACCTATATCGACGCCCTGCCCGAACTGATCAACCCGGAAACCGGCAAGATCCACACGTCCTACAACCAGGCAGTCACCTCGACCGGCCGCCTCAGTTCTACCAATCCGAACCTGCAAAACATTCCGGTACGCGATGAGTTGGGACGTGAAATCCGGAAAGCCTTTACAGCCGAAAACGAAGACTGTATTTTCTTCTCCGCCGACTATTCGCAGATCGAACTTCGCATCATGGCCCATCTGAGCCAGGATGCCCACATGATAGAAGCCTTCCGCAGCGGAGCCGACATTCATGCCGCCACAGCCGCCAAGATATACGGTATTCCGGTTGAAGAAGTCACTTCCGACATGCGCCGGAAAGCGAAAACGGCCAATTTCGGCATTATCTACGGAATCTCTGTTTTCGGGTTGGCCGAACGGCTGAGCATCCCACGCGCAGAGTCAAAAGAGTTGATCGAAGGATACTTCAAAACCTATCCGGACATCCGTGCATACATGGACGAAAGCATCGAGGTGGCGAAAGAAAAAGGATATGTAGAGACGATCTACAAGCGCAAACGTTTCCTGCCGGATATCAACTCCCATAACGCGATCGTACGGGGATATGCCGAACGAAACGCGATCAACGCTCCGATCCAGGGCAGTGCAGCCGACATCATCAAAGTTGCCATGGTTCGCATCTTCAACCGTTTCGAAACCGAAGGTCTGAAGAGCAAGATGATCCTGCAGGTACACGATGAATTGAACTTCAACGTCTACAAGGACGAATTGGAAAAAGTGAAACAAATCGTGTTGGATGAAATGGAAAATGCAATCAAACTGCAAGTTCCCTTGATCGCCGACTGCGGTGAAGGGGTAAACTGGCTGGAAGCGCATTAACAAAAACACATAAAGTTTATAAATCACAGCATTTATACACTATCTTTGTCGTGAAATTTATTGCAAGGAGTTGCAATATCACATAGTAAAACAGAAGCGTTATCATATTGTCCTTAAGCAAGAAAATCGCCAATTTTTCATCCAGCAAGGACAGTAGACAACAATTGCCTCACGTTTTTTGTATATATATACATAATATATAAACATCAAGCGTGGGCTGTTGTCTATCTGCTGGATAGGTGTTTGGCGATACCTCTTGCTTGGATAGATGGCAGTTCCCACGCTTTTATTATATTTTCCGTCTTAGGGGGACAGATGGAGCAATTGGAAAATTATGTATTTCATATTCCCTGACAATCTTCCGGTATCCGTACAAAAAGCAGCGTTCGAATTCACATCCGGACAGTTCCCCTTGTATCGTTACATAACACCGGATACAGAGATACTGAATCGGGGTATTTCAATCGCTATCCCGGATGAAGCCAGCCACATCCGTTCCATCCGCCTCACGACATCACTAAGCCATTTCACTTACTATTACCCCGAAAAAGGATATAAGATCGCGCAAGGTATCCATCTTCCCCCTTTCCGGGTTCCGGCAGTCGGAGATCTCTATGCAAACGGCGTGATCATACAGGCTGGAGCAGATTCTCCCGGTCAGCATATAGAACCCGATATAGCCCCTTATAAAGGTTCGGTAATGGAGATACGGGAACAGACACTCGATTATTTCGATGCCTTGATCTATTGCGAGTCCATTTCCGAAGGGACCTTAGACAACTGGCATCTGCCGGATATGCTCAATCTGGTATTACTGCACACCAGGCAACGGGAATTCAACATGTTCCTCGCCAAGTATCAAGGAACTTTTTTATACGACGAGGAATACTGGTGCAAAGACAACAGCGTGATCGATCTGGGAGTAGCATTCAATATGGCAAACAGCCGCCTCGCTATATGCCCCAAAAAGGAAAAGCGGCAGGTTCGGGCCATACTGGATTATTAAAAGACTCAAATTCCTCTCCCGCTTATTCGCCCAAACAATATTTTCTATATCCGGTTCGCCTGTATCCGGCAACATAAATACAAAAGATTGTATATCTTTGCAGTCTGGAAACAAAGTTTGAATAAATCATAACAACAAAATAGAATGGCATTACAATGTGGCATCGTAGGACTTCCCAACGTAGGAAAGTCTACTCTTTTCAATTGCTTATCGAATGCAAAAGCACAGTCTGCTAACTTCCCGTTCTGTACGATCGAACCGAATGTCGGCGTGATCACCGTACCGGACGAACGTTTGAACAAACTGGCAGAAATCGAACATCCCCAGCGTGTTATCCCTACTACGGTGGAAATCGTAGACATCGCCGGCCTTGTAAAAGGCGCCAGCAAAGGAGAAGGGCTGGGAAACAAATTCCTTGCCAATATTCGCGAAACAGATGCAATCCTGCATGTACTGCGTTGCTTCGATGACGACAATATTGTTCATGTGGACGGCCGTGTCGATCCGGTTCGCGACAAGGAAATCATTGACACCGAATTGCAGATCAAAGACTTGGAAACCATTGACAGCCGTATTGCCAAAGTGCAGAAACAGGCTCAGACAGGCGGTGACAAGCAGGCTAAAATCGCTTATGAAGTACTTTGCAAATATAAGGAAGCACTGGAACAGGGTAAAAGTGCCCGCACCGTTTCTTTCGAGACGAAAGACGAGCAGAAGATCGCACACGATCTATTCCTGTTGACCGACAAACCGGTAATGTATGTCTGTAACGTAGATGAAGCAAGCGCAGTCAACGGTAATAAATATGTGGATGCTGTCCGCGAAGCCGTAAAAGACGAAGGAGCTGAAATATTGGTCGTAGCGGCCAAGATCGAAAGCGAGATTGCCGAATTCGACACCTACGAAGAACGCCAGATGTTCTTACAGGAGATCGGTTTGGAAGAATCCGGCGTTGCCCGTCTGATCAAGTCCGCTTACAAACTCCTGAACCTGCAAACATTCCTGACCGCCGGTCCCGACGAATGTCGTGCCTGGACTTTCCATAAAGGATGGAAAGCCCCGCAATGCGCCGGTGTGATCCATACCGACTTTGAAAAAGGCTTTATCCGCGCCGAAGTCATCAAATATGAGGATTATATTTCCTACGGTTCGGAATCTGCTGTAAAAGAAGCCGGAAAGATGAGTGTCGAGGGAAAAGAATATATCGTTCAGGACGGCGATATCATGCATTTCCGCTTTAATGTGTAATTCCCTAAAACAAAATACATTATGATTGATAAAACCAGTACAGCATTAATAGTGGCCTTGATAAGTATCTTAGGGCTTACCAGCTGCGTACGATACAACGTTGCAGAACCATTAGACCGTTTCAGCAGTCCCGAAATGGGAACTGCCGACGGTAATGAAATAACCGTGACAGCCGGATCGACCTGGTTTGCTGAAGGAGAATATGAGAACTTTATACTTACCGGGCAAGCTCTCACCGGGGAAAATGCGGAAGCGGCCTTGTTGTTCCATCATACCGATGGGAAATCAGGCTATGAGGTAGCATTCCGAAACGGAGCCATCGACGGCACACGTAAAAGCGGCAGCCTCACATCCGTGCGTAACCTCTACCGTTCATTAGCTGAAGACGGGAAGTGGTTCGACTTTGAAATTGCTGTACGCGGGCATAACATAATGATTGCCATAAACGATACGGTAGTAGTATGCTATACCGAACCCGAACACCCTTATCGTACAAAAGAGTATGCCGGGCGCTTGCTCAGCCACGGTTCTATTGCATTAAAAGGTATGAGCGGTGATGTAGCCTTTCGTAACCTCAACATGACCCGCTTGAAAAAAGACGTGGTCAATGAGGCAGATACAATGCCACGGATAGACGAACAGAACGATGCTGTGATCCGTTTCCAGCAGCAAAACTTCCCCGTGATAGATTACCACGTGCATTTGAAAGGCGGCCTGACGAAGGAGATGGCGCACGCCATGTCAATGAACTACGGTATCAACTACGGTGTGGCTCCCAATGCCGGTGAGGGCGGCGTAGGCCGTATGCTTGCCGATGACAAGGAAGTGTACGAATACTACAACGAAGTAAAAGACATGCCATTCCTGCGCGGTGTGCAAGGTGAAGGCCGTAAGTGGACAGTCACCTTCTCTCAGAAGGCTTTAGGCGTATTCGATTATCTCTTTACCGACGGAATGACCATTGTGGACCATAAAGGACGTCTGTCAAGGATATACCGCCCCGAAGAGGTACACTACGACGGTGTTACCAAAGAACAATATATGGATCACTTGGTGGACCAGACCGTCAAGATCCTTACCAATGAGCCGGCCGACATCTATGCCAATCCTACCTTCCTGCCGGAAGAGTTGAATGCAGAGTATGCCAAATACTGGACCGATGAGCGTATCGACCGCGTCCTGGATGTATTGAAAAAACATAACATTGCACTCGAAATCAACGCACGCTACAAAATTCCAAGCTTCGACATCATCCGCAAAGCGAAAGAGCGTGGAATCAAGTTCACCTTTGGGACGAACAATGTCGATGCCGATTTCGGCAAACTGGAATATTGCCTGCAAGCCGTCGACGAATGCGGTCTGACAGCAGAAGATCTCTGGTTTCCGACTATGAGCGTACGCGGTACTCGCGAAGTGGTGCTGTATAATAAGTGGTAAAATCTTCTCTTTACAAATAATTTTCATTTTCAGGTGCGCTGTCTATACTTAATCAACAGCACACCTGTTGTTTTATAGATACTCCTATCACATTCTATGGAATATTAGAAAGTGACCAAACTTATCCTCTACAGCAAAGCTGGCCATCTCCTGCTGGACGAACCGTTCAACGCCTCTCCTATTGCTGCAGAAGAAATACGTATGCACATCACCGAAAGCGCCCGGACAAGAGGCATTATCTTGATAGACCACAATTTCAGGGTAGTGCACAAAATAGTAAACCACACCCTGCTCCTGGATCAATGCTACCTAAAGAAAACCAAGGAAAAGAAAAAATTAATCCCTTACGGCCATTATCGTCCCGGCTAATTTTAGTATCTTTCAGCGCATATTAATTCTCAATCATTATGAAAACCTGTTGTATGATTCTCTTAGCGGCTTTCACGTCGCTCGCATCCGCCCAACAAAACGACGTAACCAGCATATTGGAAGTACTGGACGTAACAAACGGCAGGCGCACCGTAGTCAAAGAATTCCCCTACCGTGTCGAAGCTCCAAACTGGACACCCGACGGCCAGTGGCTCGTGTATAATAGCGGGGGAAAACTGTACAAACTCTCCCCCGATTCGCCCGGCGAACCTGAAATGATAAACACTGGCTTTGCCACCCGATGCAACAACGACCATGTCATAGCTGCCGACGGCAAGCAGATAGCTATCAGCCACGGGACGAAAGAAGACGGCAAATCACGCATCTATACCCTCCCGATGCAAGGAGGGACACCTCGCTTGATCACCCCGATTGCTCCTAGCTACCTACACGGATGGAGCCCGGATGGACGGCAACTTGCCTATTGTGCCGACCGGAAAGGCAATTATGACATTTACGTTATTCCAGTTGAAGGAGGAGAAGAAAGACAGCTGACGACAGCAGAAGGATTGGACGATGGTCCCGAATATTCCCCTTGCGGAGAATATATCTGGTTCAATTCCGTACGCACGGGTTTGATGCAAGTATGGAGAATGAAGAAAGACGGCTCCGAACAAACCCAGATGACGTTTGACGAAACCCGCAATTCCTGGTTTCCTCATGTCTCGCCTGACGGTAAATCCGTTATCTTTATCACTTATTATAAAGGAGATCTGGAACCGGGGCAGCATCTTCCCAATAAGAACGTTGAACTTAGGATTATGCCAGCCACAGGAGGAAAGCCAAAAACATTAGTCAAGTTATTCGGAGGACAGGGCACAATCAATGTCAATTCCTGGGCTCCGGATAGTAAGCGCATCGCATTCGTCAGTTACCGCCTCTCCTCTTCTTCATCCAAATAAGCATTCTTGGCGGTGTCAAAACTATTCTACCCCCACGCGCTTAACGCACCGCCAAGCTTTTACATTATATAGAAAAACATTATTTCTAATAAAAAAAGGAATGCCGTACCGACATTCCCTACCAAACACACATTTACCTCTTATTTCATACCATATTTCTGCATTCCATATTCACCTAATATTTCAAGGCATCTGAGGCACTTTCTAAAAAACTTCTTCATAGCTTCTCTCTTTTTGTTTAAAACGACTCATGCAAAACACACCCGCATTAGTATTGCATAATTATGTTTTACAACACAAAAATAGAGGTAAAACAGATACGTTATTCACCTCAAATGTCTATTTAACATCATTTGTACAAACAGCCGAACAATAAAAAAGCACCTTAGCCTATGATATATTTCGCATGTGGCAACTTACTCACCAGATAAGTAAATGACCATGAACAAATAAAGGTAAGAATGGTCGAAACAGGAACCAAGGCCGGAATAGGTGTTCCAATCCACTGCGCGAACATATAGGAAGGACCGACAAAGAAATAATGCACGCAATACAAGCCAAAACCACATTTGGTCAGATTGGCAAGGGCACGGCAAATAACCGGCGAAGTAATCCGTACTTTCCGTACCAACAAGAAAACGGCAGCCGTCATCAACAATGCGTTAGGCGAACAATAAGTAAAGAACAACTCCATCCCCTCCTCGCTCACGTTCGGATCGGATGTCATATAGCGAAAACCGACTAATGTAATAAAATAGCCAACTAAAAACAGCGGAACCGTCACCGAGAAAGTCTTGCCAAGCGACCAATCCGTTCTTTTCCCTAAATAATGTCCTAACAGCAAATAGCCGTTGAAACCGGCAAAATAATAAAATAGACCGAATGAATTCCATGAGCAGGTTCCGAACTGGTAATGCGAAACAAACTCCGTCAGATAAGGGATAAACAACGAAATAAACCAAAACGCCAGAAACATACGCTTCGCCTTATCCGACGCCTTTTCCACCCATGCGGAAAAGACCGGCATATACAGATAAAGTCCTATCAGCACATAGATATACCACATTGGCGTCGCATAGACCGTAAAGGTTACAGGGATCAAAGCGATCGTCTTCAGCGCCTCTACAAACGAGGCCGAAGGGTTCGGTTCCCAAGGGAAAAAGTCCGTCACCAGTTCCGGGCTGCCTCCTATCCACTGGATGAACCAGGGCGCCAGATCAAACAAAACAGACCAGATCAGAAATGGAAACAACACACGTGGAATGCGCTTCTTATAAAAGGCAGAAGCCTCTTGCCTGACCGGCAACAAAAGAAATCCGGTCATCATCACAAAAAGCGGCACACTGGCACGCAGCATGGAGCCATAAACAGAACCCCAGAAATTGAACTCCGGATTGGCACGCGATTCAGGCGAAGCGTTAAACGGATCAGTGCAATGGATGGCAATCACCATCAAGATGGCGACAAGACGAAGAACATCCAGCCAGACAATATGCGGTCTGGCAGTAGTAGTTTGAACAGTGTCCATGATAGAATAAAGATCGTTATGTATTTATTTGTTATTCTTATACTCCGACGGGATCATGCCCGTACACTTCTGGAAAGCCCGCCGGAACGTACTGATCGAATGGAATCCGGAACGTTCGGCAATCTCCTGTATACTGGCATTCGGCTCGGCATCCATCAAGCGCTTGCTTTCCTCGATCCGGAACAGGTTGACATAATCGGAGAACGATTGTCCCAACTCCCGGTTAAACAATTGGGAAAGATAAGAACGGCTGATAGGGAAGATCCGTTGCAAATCCGTCAGACGTAAATCTTCGCGAAGATACGGTTTTTCTCTTTCAAACCATGCACTTACTTCCTCTGCATAGCGTTTACTGAGAACCCTGTGTTCATCATCGTCATTGTCGTCCTCTTGATACGGAAGATCCCATCCGCTTTTAAAAGAATGCTCCAAAACAACTACCTTCAGAAATAGCGCCTTATAAAAGAAATAATACCAAACGAACAACAGGACTGTTTTGTCGATCACATACATCAATGGTGTATTGGTCAGCAATAAGACAAGATAGAAACCATACAGAACAATCAAAATTATCATGGTTTTCCTTAACCATTCCAAATCATATTCTTCCGGATCGGAAACATTCTCTGCTAAAAAAACATTGAAGTCTTTACTGTACCTTGCTATCAGATAAACGGGCAGAATCATATAAAACAAAGTCAACAGAAAGACTGTCATACGAAGCAAAACATCCATATTCAAGTATTCGAAAACCTCCCTTATTGAATAGTAGGTATGAATTTCACCTCCCGACAAACGATAAGTCAGGTAAGCCAGTCCACCAAAAACAACCGGACTGATAAACAAGAAAAAACGTTTGCAGGTAAGAAACCCGGGCCGTAAGACCTCAATCACATAACAAGCAAGCGTTGCCGTTACCAAAGCACCCATAATCAATATATCCGGATGGAAAGCCTCTTTCGGTTTATGCAGGTAAAGATTCACAGACAACCTTATGGCAGCCAGAAAAGCCCACAAAAACATACCCCACCCTAATATCCTTTTCGCCCGGTTATCACCGGCCCGGAGCAATAGGGTAGCTCCGCCGAAGATACAGAATCCGATGATCTGTAAGCTTAATAAAAACTGAATTTTGTCCAACATAATATATCCCTCGTATCAAGTAAACAAATTGAAGCATTAAATAGTTGATCTGAACCATTAGTAGACAATTTGATGCCTGTAGATAATTTGCGCCTCGTGGTTTTATACGATTTCATCGTGGTTTTATACCGAATGCACCCTCTACCTCTCCAAACTGACTGATCTTTGTACCTGCAATCACTTCACAAAAATAATACAAAGAATGAATAAATTACTACTATTTATGATAACGGCGGTTAGTATTTTTAGTTGCACAAACGACTACGATCCGGGACTCATTGAAAATTTAGGCATGAAAGAGCAACCTTTAAGAATAATAACAAAGGTGCTGACAACAAAGTCTCCTAATTTTATGCAAGAATTTACAAGAGGATCGGTCATCGGGTTGCATGTCGTCTCGGAAAGTACCGGCAACATCTACGATAGTAATCCGGATTACAAAAACGTGCGGGCTGAAGCCTTTCTGGCAAACAACAAGCTGAACTGGCGCCAGTCACCCGATATTTATCTGAACGAGGAACCAGTCACTGTTTATGCCTATTACCCGTATCAGTCACAGGTTAATTTCGACCCGGAGAATATCCCGGTCCGCATATCGCCAGACGCTTCCCTGACGAAAGATTACATGTACGGGATACAGGCCAGCGGGCAACGAGCGGTCAACCAGATTTCCCCAGTCGCGTTGCTTAACATGAATCATACGCTTTCGCTCCTGAGCTTCCAACTGCGAATGACACCGGAAGCAGAAGGCTGCTTCCTACTTCATGCGATACAGATCGGAAACAAAGCCGGCGGTACAGCTCTTTGCTTCAGGGGTAAGATGAACATTAAAACCGGAAATATCGGCGGATGTGCCGGGACAAATGCCTCTACCCGACTGAAACTGAATACTCCGCGCATGTTGAAAAAGATACCGGACGAGCCGCAACAATTAATGGTAATTCCCACATCGCGTATCAGAACAGACGGAGATGTGGAAGTGCTCTTCACCATCAACGAAACGACATTCAAATATAAAATTCCCGCCAATACGAAGTGGGAAAAAGGAAAAAGATATATCTACAACCTTCTTTTCAACGGTAAAGACATCACACTCGAAAATGTAAGTACCAGCGAATGGCTTCCTGTTGAAGGGAATATGAAAAATACTATTCTGTAATGTAAGTTTTATTTTATGTTCGGTTATGTCAGGTGTAACAGCCGAATATCGCCACTCAAAAGACATATGAAAGCGCCCCGCCCATTTTATCCCTTCTCAACTTATCGCCAACAACACACCTCTATTCAAATTTAACCAGGACGGGGCCGCTTTTCATCTCACTTCTCATTTACAAAAATATTTATGCATGATGAACTTGTAACTGAATGTATCATATCCCATGCACTCGTCAAGCTACGGACCCCCCAATATGTAACTGTTTGAGCACTCACATCTCCTGATACTAGTCTCTTAAATAAACAAGGGCAGTCCATACATCGTGAACTACCCTTGTTTCATTCTATAATCAATAATATTTTCAGGAAAATAATAATTTATCTCTCACTCCGGTCTCTGCCCTTAACGCTCACCAGCTTAGGCCGGAGCAAGCCTGACGGTTAGATCTTGCCTGACGTTCCGGAAGAAGATATGCCGGTTACAGTGTTGCGATCCGATGTTTTAGAAGCGGAAGCCGTTGTTTCAGAAGCTATACTTGTAGTAGTCGCAGCAGTTCCTTCTACCTGTTTGTCGACTTCCCAATGGAACGGTTCAAAGGCAGTATTCGGGTCCACCCAAGACGGTTTTTTGGCAGCATAGATAATGAACGGAGCGGCTACCACCACGATAGCGCCGATAATCAGCACGGCAAACCAAACGGTATTGTTACCTGTAGAAATTTGACTGGGCGGAATAAAACTCAGTACGAAGGCAAGCAATGAACCGCAAAAACCAAGGCCGCCGATAAACCACATCAGACCGTTGCCACTCTTACCGATACGGAACGGACGACCGGCTTTCTTCATCCGATAACGCAATGCGATTGCACCAGAGAACATCAGCATATACATAATCAGGTAAAGGATAACTGTCAACTGTGACAAAATCTGATAGAAACTTTGTACGGAAGGCATAACCACGAACAACAAGCTCAGGAATGTAACAGCCAAGCCCTGAACCAGCAGGATATTTTTCTGCACACCCAACTTATTTGTTTTCTGGAAGAACGGAGGCAGATAACCGGCTTTGCCAACGGCAAAGATACCTTTTGACGGACCGGCCACCCATGTCAATACACCTGCCAACACGCCGAAAGCCAATGCAACTGCGATAACCGGCGACAGCCAAGAAGCATGAATAAACTTAAAATAGTTGTCAAAACCGACCAACAAACTCTGGGTCAAGTTAATGTCCTTCTGCGGGATAATGATACCTAATGCAAATGTTCCCAACACGAAGATCAACACCGTGATCAGCGCACCGATAAACACGGCCTTCGGATAATTGACGGAAGGGTTTTCGACATCTTTCACATGAATACCGCCCATTTCCATACCGGCATAAAAAAGGAAGATACTGGAAGCAAGCACCAGGTTATCGAACTTCGTAAAGTCGGGGAAGAAATTGCTGTGGAAGTCCATGTTGGAATGACCGCCGGAAGCCAGGTACACGATACCTAAGATAATCAACAAGGCAGCAGGGATGATCGTACCGACGATGCCACCCACTTTAGCCACTTTACCTACCCAGCTCAGACCTTTCAAAGAGATAAACGTAGCGAGCCAGTAAATAATCAATACGACAACCAGCGTATACATTTTGTTTGAAGCCAGCGTCATATCGTGCGCATCGTTCATCCCAATAAAGGCGATGGATACAGCACCGAAAGTCAATACGGTCGGATACCAGATCGTACTTTCGATCCATTGTACCCAAATGGCGAGGAATCCCAGTTTTTTGCCGTAGGCTTCGCC